>Ga0210025_1000070_pt1 | contig 153845 bp, 142 predicted proteins | sample CryGeyme20150102_FD_183989 | JGI IMG/M metagenome (GOLD analysis project Ga0210025, IMG submission 183989) | Groundwater microbial communities from Crystal Geyser aquifers in Utah, USA - Crystal Geyser metaG 2015-0102 (SPAdes) (version 2) | ecosystem: Environmental > Aquatic > Deep subsurface...
GATTAAGCGGGTACGGGGGCAGGAAGCGGGTGCGTGCTATCACAAGCTTTACAGCAGGTTCAGTCTCCTGATTAAGCGGATACGGGGGCAGGAAGCGGGTGCGTGCTATCACAAGCTTTACAGCAGGTTCAGTCTCTGGATTAAGGGCGGTAGATACAGGAAAGCGGGGTCAGCGTTATTACAAGGTTTGCGGCTGGTTATGTTTCTCCGTATTGGCCTGTGGGGATCTTCCATTACCGTCAAATACCATTTACTTTGTGTGGTTTTATGGTCTACAGTTGAGTGAATTGTAATCAGTATCGGATGTACTGAACAATAGTACCAAGTATTGGGAGTTGCAAAGGATGCCAAGTCTTTATGGCCGGGTCAGACAGATGGTGACCCGCCTGAATATGAAAAACGACAGCGAGCTGTATCAGGTGTTGTTTGATACGGCTGCGGCAGGAATTGTCAGCATTAACAGCGAAGGAGAAATTCAGGCCTGCAATCCTGCGTTATGCCGCATTTTTGGCTACGACGCCGATGAGCTTCTGGGACAGGACATTGCCATGCTGATGCCCAAGCGTCATGGTCAGCGGCATCAGGGGTATATCCGCCAGTATCTGCTTGATGGCCATGCCACCGTTATGGGCCGTGGGCGGGAGCTGCCGGGGCTGCGTAAAAACGGTGACGAATTTCTGCTGCATTTATCGGTCAGTGAAATGAATTTGGGTGGCGCGCGCAGTTTTACTGCGATTGTGCACGACCTGGCGGCATCGCAGCCGGATTATCAACGTCTGCAGCAAGGCGACCATGCCTGGCTTGGCAGCGTGCTGGATCACACTCCGGCGGCGGTAACGGTTAAAGATATGCAGGGACGCTATCTGTTGCTCAATCATCGCGCTGAAAGCCTGCTGGGTATCCGTTCACGGGATGCGGCAGGCCGCAGTGACCGTGAGCTGTTTACCCCGCAATGGGCGGCGTTGCAGCAACGAACGGATGATGAAGTCAGCCATGCCGATGGCGCGCGGGTTTTTATCGAACCCTTTGTCGGCACTCAGCGTGCGGCGACAGATACAACCGACCGCGGTGGCGCAGATCATATCAGTGCTGGGGCGATCAGTTTTCTGACCAGTAAAAACGTGCTGCGTGACGGTGCAGGCGAAGCCATGGGCATTGTCGCCATCCGGCTGGACATTTCGGCACTGCCGGTGCTCAGCCATTCGGCTCCGGGCGCGGATGTACACCTGTTGAATGTGCTGCCACAGCCTCTGGCTTTGTTAACCTCGGACGGTGAAGTGCTGCAGGCTAATGATGCCTACGGCCGCCGTTTTGGTCTCAGTGCCCGCTCGGTGACGGGCTGTAATGTAAAGCTGCTGGAGTCGGAAGGCTTTGTTGAGTGGTTCCGCCATTTTCAGGTGCTCGATGGGCTGCAGGAATCGCGCTGGTATGAAGACGACTGGCAACTGCAGTTACAGCTTCACCTGCAGGATGAGCAGAAACTGATATTACTGACCGCTAATCCGCGTAGCGCCGATGCGGCATCGTCAAATACTGCTGCTGCGGTTGGCGAGTCACCCTACGGTACGCAAACCCCCACCGCCGCTGGTCAGGCCTTAACTGAGAATGCCCGCTTTATTGCCGGGCTAAGTCATGAGTTGCGCACGCCACTGAACGCGGTGATTGGTTTCAGCCAGCTGCTGAAAGCGGAGTTGCACAATGCCGATCAAAAAGAAGCGATTGAGCTGATTGAGCGGGCCGGTAAACATCTGGTGGCGCTGGTCGATCAGGTACTGGATCTGGTTAAGCTCGAAGGGCATGTTCAGGAACCGCAGAGTGAAGCGGTCGCGCTGCTGGCATTACTGGAAGAATGCCAGGAGATGGTGCGGGGCAGTGCCTTTGCCCGCGGTATCCGTATCCGCATGCACAGTGCGGTGGCCGAACCCTGGGTGTGTGCGGATCGGGTACGCTGCAAGCAGATTGTGCTCAATCTGCTCAGTAACGCCATTAAATACAACCGTGCCGATGGCCATGTGGATATCCGGATTGAAAACACCGCATCCGGTCGCCTGCGCATCAGCATCCGCGATACCGGCTGCGGTATTGCAGAAGAACGGCAGGCCGATCTTTTTACGCCGTTTCAGCGTTTGGGAGCCGAGCAAGGCAGCATTGAAGGCAGTGGCTTGGGGCTGGTAATCAGTCGGGTACTGGCCAGCCGCATGAATGGTGTACTGGATTTCAGCAGCCGTGAAGGCGAGGGCAGTTGCTTCTGGCTGGAGTTGCCGCAGGCATCACCGCTGTACTCTTTTAATGCCATACAGCCAGCCCCCGGTATGGCCAGCCCCAATACCGCAGATGAATCTGCCGCATTGATGGCCGATACCCATCGCCGTGTGCTGTATATCGAAGATAACCCGATTAACGCCCGTTTTGTCGAGTTGGGGCTGAAGCGCCGCGATAATATGGAAGTGGCCATTGCCCGTACCGGTCAGGAAGGGGTGAATATGGCCCTGCAACACACACCGGATGTGATTTTACTGGATATGCGACTGCCCGATATTCATGGCCTGGATGTACTGAAAAAATTACGGGCGATTCCGGAATTACGCCATGCGCGTATTTATGGGGTCAGTGCAGATGCCTTGCCGGATCAGATCCGTCAGGCACAGGATGCGGGGGTGGATGGTTATATGACCAAGCCTTTCGATCTGCAGGCGTTGGGCGACATGATAGACAGCCCACAGCAGTAAACGGCTGTGGGCTGTTGCCTGAAACTGCCCGGCCATCCGGGCAGAAAAATCCATTCAGAGGCTGAGTTGGCCGTCATTAATGGCTTGTTCCAGCGCTGCGGTTAATGGCTGGTAAGGCTCATGTTTACCGGCCAGAACCAGCAGCGGATCGCTGACCTTAGCCAGATGAAAAGCCTCGTCTTTTAATTCCACTTTGCGGTATTTAAACGTACCGGTGACTTCTTCCTGCGGACGCAGACGCAAAAATAACGGAATGGCGTAGGCCGGTAATTTCTCGCGCAGATGACGGGTCAGAGCGCTCCAGTCTATATCGGCACCGGCACGCAGGGTGAGTGCGGCCATACCGGCACGGCCATCGGTATGTGGCACTTCAACACCATACACCACGGCATGTTCGATATCGGTAAACTCCATCAGGATAGATTCCACCTCGGTGGTGGCGACGTTCTCGCCTTTCCAGCGGAAGGTATCGCCCAACCGGTCGGCAAAGGCGACGTGTTTAAAGCCCTGGTTCAGTACCAGATCGCCACTGTTAAACCAGCAATCGCCTTTTTTAAACACATCGCGGAACAGTTTTTTCTGGCTGGCGTCGGCGTCGGTGTACCCTTCGAACGGTTGCTTATCGTTGACCTCGGTAATTAACAGGCCGGTGCCGCCTTTTTTTACCGGCAGCATAAAGCCTTTTTTATCCCGCAGGGGTTCATCGTTTTCAATATCGTAGGCCACGATGTTGTATGACAGTGGGCAGATACCAGCGGTCTGATCCAGATTTAACGCATTGGTAAATACCAGGTTGCACTCACTGGCACCGTAAAATTCGTTAATGTGTTTAATATTGAAGCGTTGTTTGAATTCCATCCAGATATCGGAACGCAGACCGTTACCAATAATGACGCGGATTTTATGCTGTTGGTCTTTATCCGATGGCGCAGTATTCAGCAGATAACGGCATAATTCACCGATATAACAAAAGCCGGTGGCACCGTGTTCACGGATTTCATCCCAAAAGCGCGACACACTGAATTTACGCGAAATCGCAATACAGGCACCGGCACCCAATACGGCGGCCAGCGATACGGTTAAAGCGTTGTTGTGATACAGCGGCAGGCTGACGTAGAGCACGTCGTCCTTGCGTAATTTCATTGATGCCAGGCCCATGCCCGCCATGGATTTAAACCAGCGGTAATGGCTCATGACCGAGGCTTTGGGCAGGCCCGTGGTACCGGAGGTGAAAATGTAATAACAGGGCTGGTGCATTTTCACCTGTTGGGTCGTCGCCGGATTATTCTTGGCTTGTGCAGCAATCACCTGTTCCAGATTCTGATAATGACCCGGACATTCGTGCTGGCTGGCCGGACCGTCTTGCCAGAAATACAGTTGCTTTTTTAATGCCGCTGGCAGCGAGTGCTCTATCGTCGCCACATTGCCCAGCATTTCTTCGCCGATAATCAATAATTTGGGGGTGACCAGATTAATGCTGTGCTCCAGCACTTCTCCGCGCTGTGACGTATTAAACATACTGGCAATAGCGCCGAGTTTTACTGTAGCCAGTACCGCCAGCAGCGTTTCCGGGCGGTTTTCCAGCATCACGCCAACGGTATCGCCGTGGCCGATGCCCTGGCTGGCAAAGTAATGCGCCAGTTGGTTTACTTTTTCGTTCAGCTGGCGATAACTGATTTTCTGCTGTTGATAGCGTATAGCAATATGATCCGGCTGTTTGGCGGCGTGTTGTTCCAGTAATAAACCAATGGATTGTTTCTTTTCCGGCTTAGTCGTTACCAGAGCAAGTACGCCTTTCAGGGTAACGCCGATATCCGGTAAGCCGCCGACGGCGTTACGGATAATATTCAGCAGACTGACGTTGCGTGGTTTTAAGGGCTGCTGGCTGACCGTCTGTGCAGACAGATCGGGAGACGTAATGGCTGAGCGATTCATGGAACGGACCTGTGGTGATTTCTTTTTTGTTATAAATTTCAGAATGACATAAATCCTGCAGGCCGGGCCACAGGATTTATGTCAGGTTTTATCTAGGGCACCTCTGAATAGTGTGCAAATCAGCGCAATTCGGCTGAGCTTTTACCCAATAAACGGCGGGCAATAATCAGTTGCTGGATTTGCTGCGTGCCTTCAAAAATATCGAGGATTTTTGAGTCCCGCGCCCATTTTTCCAGTAATTCATCTTCGCTGTAACCCAACGATCCGAGCAGCTCAACGCATCCCAGGGTAATGGCGTTGGCACTGCGACCGGCTTTGGCTTTTGACATCGACGCCTCTTTCGAATTCGGCATGCCGTTATCCGCCATCCACGCGGCTTTTAAGGTCAGCAGGCGTGCGGCTTCCCAGTCGGCTTCGTAGCGGTACAGCTGCGCTTCGATCTGGCTGCTGTTTTTAATGCTGGTGCGGTAACGGGCGCTGATGCCGTATTCTTTCAGCAGCTCACGGCTGCGGTCGAGAGCGGCTTTGGCCAGACCCACGGCCATAGCGGCCACCACCGGACGGGTGTTGTCGAAGGTTTGCATGACACCGGCAAAGCCCTGATCGACATTAATTTCCGGCGACCCTAACAGGTTGGCAGCGGGAACGCGGCAATCGGTAAAAGTAATGGCGGCGGTATCGGACGCTTTAATGCCGAGTTTCTTTTCCAGACGCACCACTTCCATGCCGGGCGTGCCTTTTTCCACCACGAACGATTTAATCGCCGCGCGACCGATATTACGGTCGAGGCTGGCCCAGACCACCACGGCTTCGGCGCGCTCACCGGAGGTGACGTAAATCTTTTCGCCGTTCAGCACATAATGATCGCCGTCTTTGACAGCGGTGGTGCGGATGGCGGCTGAGTCGGAACCACAGCCGGGCTCGGTAATGGCCATGGCGGCCCATTTGTTACCAAAGCGTGCCAGCTGCTCGTCATTGGCAACGGCGGCAATCGCGGCGTTGCCCAGGCCCTGACGGGGCAGGGTCAGCGACAGGCCAACATCGCCCCAGCACAGTTCCTGCAGGCCCAGTACCGTTGTCATGTTGGTGCTGTTAACGATGCCGTCGGCTTTTTTCTTATCTTGTTTGAGTTTGCCGGCACCGGCACCTTCACCCAGGGTGCCGTCGTTCATGCCATCCATAATGGCGGCGAGCATATCCAGCTCGACCGGGTAGGCGTGTTCGGCACGGTCGTATTTGCGCGAGATCGGGCGGAAGACATTTTCGGCTACCTGACGCGCCTGATTGACCAGCGGGCGGAATTTTTTCGGAACTTCGAGATTCATCATGTGCTGTTCTCCTTACAGGTGCAGACCGCTGTTAACACAACCCAGAATGCGCAGGTCGCGATACCAGCGTTCGCCCGGATGTTCTTTGGTAAAGCCGTGGCCGCCCAGTAATTGTACGGCGTTGGTGCCGATCTCCATGGCTTTGTCAGCGCACAGAACATGGGCCAGATAGGCTTCGCGGTGGAATGGCTGACCCTGTTCAGCCAGCGCCGCCGCACGCCAGGTGAGCAGGCGCATGGATTCCAGTTCGATGGCGATGTTGGCGATCATAAAGGCCACCGACTGGCGGTGACTGATGGGTTCGCCAAAGGCTTCACGCTCGTTGCAGTAGGGAATCAGATAATCCAACGCGGCCTGACAGGTGCCGATGGCCAGGGCGCACCAGTGCAACTGGCCAAGATCGACAAAGGCACGGTAATCGAAATCGCTGTCTTCACCACCCAGCAGGGCATCGACGCTCACTTGCACTTTATCCAGGGTCAGTGTGCCGGTGGCGGCGGCGCGCAGACCCATGGCCGGGCTGCGGGTAAAGTTCAGCCCACGGCTGTCGCCGGGCACGATAAACAGTTGCGGTTTGCCATTCAGCAGGGCAGCCACCAGATACAGATCGGCCTTACCGGCAAACGGCACCAGCGCTTTGACGCCGTTCAGCACATAACCCTGTTTATTGCTTTTGGCGCTGCACGCCAGCTTATCGGGGGCGAACAGCGGATGCGGTTCCTGCAGGGCAATGGCCGCGGTTACCGGTTGCTCGGCCAGCCACAGTGGCAGCCAGCGTTGCTGTTGCTGTTGTGTGCCCCAGCGCACCAGTGCGTTGGCGACCCCCACGGGGGCGAGGGCAGCATAGGCCAGGGTAAAATCGCCCCAGGCCAGTTCTTCGGCAATGATCGCGCTGGTGGTCGGGCTGTAGCTTTGTGCCGCACCGCCCATGGATTCTGGTACCGAGAACAGATTCAGACCCAGCGCCATGGCATCCTGCAGGTAAGTCTCCGGCAGCTGCAGATTTTCATCGGCGTCATGGGCCAGAGAGCGCACGATTTCTTCAGCATAAGAGCGCACACTGTCGCGGATCATCTGCTGTTCTTCGCTCAGACTGAGATCAAACAATGGCTGTTGTTTGCGTTCCGGCAGGCGTTCGCCGCGGGTGCTGTCCTGCTTTTTTTCACGCTTCTGCATCATCTCGCCGAAAAATTTAAAACCGGCGCGGGTAGAAAGGTAAGCAATACGCTCGGCGGGTTTGCGCAGGCCGTATTTTTCCGCCCAACGGCTGCCAGCAAAACGACTGGCCAGGCCAAGGCCCAGCCCCTGAATATCTTTAGCCATACAATCTGCCCCTTGGTGTTGATCGTTGTACTTATTGTGGGTGGTGTCCGGATCACTGCCTGGCAGGATAAAACACAGGTAGTGCTGGCAGGTTCGCAGTTTGGCGCCGGTGGCGCATTGGCAGAGGTGTCAGCAGGCGCTGGGCAAAGTGGTCATATTGCGCAGCTCAGCGGATGGGGAGGTGGTTGGGTCAGTGCGCCGCCGCCCGCAGGCAGTGGCCGATGCTCTGTTCGCAGGCGTCCAGTACCACGCGGCCAATCAGTTCACCGGCGGTTGTATGTTTACCGCAAAAGGCGAGGGCTTGTTCTGGCGTAGTGTGAGGCGGACAGATCACGGCGTGGCTGTCGGTGCCGGTACCGCTGGCGGGCAGGCTGGATAACGGGCTGAGCAACTCAGCATCGCGGATGGCGGTAACCTTGGCTTCGGTCAGCTGGATCAGGGCTTCAGCCATGGCGGCTGGTGTCAGGGGGAAATGCAGCAGCAGCCAGATGTTAATGGTTCCGGCTCCGGTAAAGGCATCGGCCGGATCGCCGCTGCGGCGCAGATTGGAAAGTCCGGCGGTGACCCAGCATTCGGCGCGCAGTTGTTGCAGGCTCAGGCTGCTGTAACCCAGCGAGCGCATGGAAGCGGCGGTCATCATGCCGCAGCAGGGCGTGGGCAGCATCAGTTGTTCTGCCTGCTGCTGCAGTGTTTGTTGTGCCGGTGGCCAGGGGGGCGGCGCATGTTGATCGACGCGCAGATTGAGCAAACTGCGAATGCTGCTGAAGCCGCCGTTGAGTACGGCAGAACTCAGCACGGGCCAGGGTTCAGGCAACGTCAGTGTGATATGGCTGGCGCTGTGTTCAACGCGGATTCCACCCTGATTATCCTGTTTAAGCAGGGACATAGGCGGACTCTATTTGGGTCATGGGGTCGGACTCGTTATGATAGGCGCAGTTTTCATTTACAGGATGCCCGCATGCTGACGTTACTGTCACCGGCCAAAACGCTGGATTTTGACACGCCACCGACCACGGCAAAAGCAACTCAGGCCGATTTTCTGCAACATTCTGCCGAGCTGGTGGATGTGCTTAAGCAATATTCGCCGGATGATATCAGCGCGCTGATGAAACTCAGCCCGGCATTATCAGAGCTGAATGTGCAACGCTACCACGATTGGCGTCTGCCGTTTAATGCCGACAATGCCAAGGCCGCGATTCTGGCCTTTAAAGGCGATGTGTATACCGGGTTGCAGGCCGACACGCTGGATGAAACCCAGCTCGATTTTGCCCAGAACCATGTACGTATTTTAAGCGGCCTGTATGGTTTGCTGCGGCCACTGGATTTAATTCAGCCTTACCGGCTGGAAATGGGCACCAAACTGCATAATGGCCGTGGTAAGGACCTGTACAGCTTTTGGGGCAGTATCATCACCGATGCGCTTAACCGCGAGCTGGAACAACAGAACGCTGATGTGGTCGTTAATTTAGCGTCGAATGAATATTTTAAATCGGTGCAGCCGAAAAAGCTTAACGGCCGGTTGATTACACCGGTATTTAAAGATGAAAAAAATGGTCAGTATAAAATCATCAGTTTTTACGCGAAAAAAGCCCGCGGTCTGATGACGGCTTATATTATCCGCAGACAGCTGCAAAGTGCTGAAGCTCTGCAGGATTTTGATGTGGCGGGTTATCGCTTCAGCGCCGAAGATTCGCGCGGCGATACCTGGGTATTTAAACGAGCAGAGAAGGATATTCCGAATGCGTAAGTTAGTAATCGCCAGCCTGTTAACTGGCACTATGGCGGCGGGTCTGAGTGGTTGTGTGCTGGCACCACAAACCATTGCCCTGAATGAAAGTGTCAGTGTGCCCGGCGGTATGCCGGCGATTCAGCGCGATGCTTTGGTGCGGGTCGTGGATGAGCGTGGACAAGGCGCCGATGTACTGGGTCACCGTGGTGGTCGTGCTCCTGAAAATTCCCCTCTTCTGTCTGATAAACCATTAACCGATGTGTTAACGGCGCGGATGCAGGACTCTCTGAAAACTTTAGGTTTCGGTGCGGCCAGTCCGGTTGATCCGGTGCGCGTACAGCTGACCGTTGAGGAATTTTCTTATCAGTGTAACGAAGGCGCGATCGTTAATGAATGCGGCATGAAAATGCGCTTTATGGTTACCGTAATGGATAATGAAAAAACCTTTACTAAACCATACAGCGCCAGTGCGACACGCTCTCTGGCCGCCTCACCGGCAATGGAATACAACCAGAAATGGGTTAACGAAGTGCTGGATAACGTCTGGGAGCGCATGTTCAGTGATGGTGAATTGCGCCAGGCGCTGAATATTCGCTGATATTAAGCGGTATAAAAAACACGCGGTGCGTGTTTTTTATACCGCAGCAGCACTGAACATTACGTTTTATTTTTCCCCTGACGCAGTTGCTTACGGTAGTTAGAACGAGCCAGAGCCTGCATATCGGTAACTTTATCGCTTTCGTCGATGATTTCCCGGCCCAGCAACGTTTCAATCGCATCTTCCAGCGCGACGACTCCGGCCGTCTGGCCAAATTCATCTGTAACCAGAAATAAATGTGCCCGTTGTTTAATAAAGGTGTCGAGTAAGCTGTGCACCGGCATTTTTTCGGATACACGATGAATCGGTTTGATCATGCTGCTGACGGGCTCATTGCCGTGTCCCTGACGTTCTGCCTGATAGAGATCGGTGCGGATAACCTTGCCGAGAATATGATCAATCTGTTTCTGATAGACCGGAATACGGCTGAACTGCTGGGTTTTCGGATTGTCCAGTGCCTCACTGATGGTCATCTCTGCGTCCAGCATATGCACAACACTGCGAGGGGTGAGAATTTGTTCTGTTTTCACTTCCCTTAACGTCAGCAGGTTGGCCAGATACTCATTTTCCTGAGAAAACAGGTTGCCGTCTTTATGCACCAGTGACGCCAGAGCGATAATTTCTTCCCGGGTGATGGCATTATTTTTGTCGGCGTTAAACAGTTTGGTCAGGCGGGTCGACAGCCACACTAAGGGATAAACCAGACGCACTAACCCGCTGATAATGTCGCAGGCTGGCAGGGCCAGTTGCCGCCAGAAGGTTGCCCCGAGCGTTTTCGGAATAATTTCAGAGAAATAGAGAATCACCAGGGTAAGAATGACCGCGATCAGTGTTTCCCATTGGGCGCCAAATATCTGCACGGCTTGTGAGCCGACGCCAGCAGCTCCCATGGTATGAGCAAAGGTGTTAAGGATAAGAATACTGGATAAGGACTCGTCAAGGTTCTCCCGTACCCGGATGATACGCTGACTCTGGCGAGGTTTTTCGGCCTGAAGCTTTTGGCTGTAGCTGGGCGTGATCGACAGTAATACTGCTTCAAGGATGGAGCATAAAAATGAGACGCCAATCGCAATGGCAAGATACAGCAGCAGCAGTGTCATTCAGTCATTCCGGCCGCGATACAGACTTTTATAGTACACCGGCGGCGTTTAATTGCCATGGCCGACCGGATTCTGGTTCGGAGTAAGGAGGCCGGGTCGGGGGGGGATCTCCCGGACACCGGCCAGGTTTATCATCCTTTGTCAGGCTTCGAGTACGTCGTTGATTGAAGTGGTTGGTTGTTTGGCACGACGCTTACCGATACGGCGCATCAGTGCCCGGGAAGAGCGTGCTGCGGATTTATTAATCGCGATTTCCAGTTTGCTGGCCTGACTGCGGACAACAACGTCAGGATGGTCACTCAGCGACACATGAAACAGACAACTCTTGTCGATTCCCCCTTTGGGACCATTAACATCTGCAAGGCGAATGCAGACTTTCTGCACATGATGCTGTAGCCGGTCGAACGCCCGTTCGACGCGTTTACGCAGCAAACCGCGCAGTCTGTTGCTCAGGTGGATATTCCGTGTCTGGATTTCAATAACCATAATGCTTCCTCCGTTGCGTAACCTGTTTCCACAATATCGCGCCGACTTGGCCGGGCCCAGAGAAACCGGGTTAGGTTGCGCAAATATTTGCAAAGCAAAATTGACATATCCGGGGTGTTGAACAACGTCTGTCGCGATGCTTTCAGGGAATGAACACTCAGCCGCTGCCATTCATGAGGCATGGAATCGCTGTTTTTTGTGCTGGGCAGGGCGGAAGGAGAGAGGATTTATGAAGTCGTTTGGAGTGACCTTATGGTCACCCCAAACGGTATTGCCATATTAAACGGTAGTACCGCAGAGCGATCAGCGGGCTGCGTTGTGTCTGCGCACAACCTCAGCCCATCATTTCGCTTCGCGTTGCGCCGTCATGCTGGCTGTCTGAATGTTCATATAATCCACCAGAATGTGTCCCGCTTCGATCAGCAGGGCATCGTCTCCTTCCGGTTTTTTATCGTCTTTCTTTTCAGCCTCAGCGGCGTTATCGGTTTCTTCATCGTCAATGCTGGTTAACAACGTCATGCCTTTGGCTTTGCGGCGTTCGTTTTCCAGTTTCAGACGCTTGTCGTCATTGGCTTTGCGTTCCTGTTCGCGCACTTTTTCATTCAGCGATACCTGAGTTTGCTGACGCAGTTCAGTGATTAACGCTTTTTGTTCACGCAGGAAGCGGAAGTCAGGATTGTGTTCGATACGGTTCTGATGACGCTGACGCAACGCGGGTAATGTGGCACCAATACCCTTATAGCTGCTGTATTCCGCCGGACGGATGGTGTCCCACGGCAGCGCTTCTTCCAGCGCACTTTCGCCAATTTTTTCTTTGTCGAACAGCGACGGGAACAGAATATCCGGGATAACGCCCTGATGCTGGGTGCTGTCACCGGATACCCGGTAAAACTTAGCCTGGGTGATTTTCAGCTGACCGGAACGCAGTGGGCGCAGGCTCTGTACGGTGCCTTTACCAAAGGTCTGGCCACCGACAATTAAACCGCGGCCATAATCCTGAATCGCACCGGCAAAAATTTCCGAGGCGGACGCACTGAGGCGGTTAACCAATACGGTGATCGGGCCGTTGTACAGTACCGAAGGGTCCTGATCAGGCAGAACTTCAACGCGGCCGTGGGTACTGCGTACCTGCACCACCGGGCCTTGCGGAATAAACAAACCGGTCAGGGTGATGGCTTCTTCCAGTGAGCCGCCGCCGTTATTGCGCAGGTCGATAATCAGGCCATCGATACCTTCTTCTTTCAGTTCATTGATCAGCACGGTGACGTCACGCGTGGTGCTTTTATAATCCGGCTTGTTTTCCATGCGACCCTGAAAGTCGATGTAGAACGTTGGAATATCAATCACCCCGATTTTATGGGTAACGTCGCCATCTTTGACTTCGATAAGGTCTTTCTGGGCGGACTGTTCTTCCAGTTTGACTTCATCGCGCACAATGGAAACGATTTTGCTGTCGGTACCGCTGGAATTGGCAGGCAGAATTTCCAGACGTACGGTGGTGCTTTTCGGCCCACGGATCAGCTCAACCACTTCATCCAGACGCCAGCCGATAACATCCACGATATCGCCTTCAGCCTGACCCACACCGATGATTTTATCGGCGGGTTGCAGGTTTCCGGCTTTGTCAGCAGGACCCGCTGGCACCAGACGCACCACTTTGGTGTGTTCGTCTTCGGTTTGCAGCACCGCACCAATCCCCTGTAACGACAGGCTCATATTGATGTTGAAGTTCTCTGTGTTGCGCGGTGAGAAATACTGCGTGTGCGGATCGAAGGCGCGGGTAACGGCATTCATAAAGGTCTGATAGGCGTCTTCAGGTTGTGACTGATGTACGCGGTTCAGCTGGTTCTGGTAACGCTTGCTCAATAAATCAAGAATGGCGTCTTTTTCTTTACCGGCCATTTTCAGGTTAAGAATGGAGTTTTTCAGACGCTTGCGCCACAGATCGTCGAGTTCTGCTTTGGTGGTGGCCCATGGCGCTTTTTCGCGATCGAGGTCGAGACGCTCGTCGGTATCAAAGTGATAATTGGCGGCGTTGTTGTGCAGCTCGTTGAGCAGGAACGACAGACGCTCGGATACCCGTTGCTGGAAACGGTTAAAAATGGTGAATGCCGGGCGCATATCGCCCCGGTTCAGTGCTTCGTCGAGGCTGTAGCGGTACTGCTCGAACTCTTTGATGTCAGCGGCCAGCAGGTAGCTGCGGGTGCTGTCGATATCGTCGAACAGAATATCCAGTACCCGTGAGGACAGTTTGTCGTCCAGACGCTGATGCTCGTAATGGCCACCCAACAGATTATTCATAATCTGTTGGGTGATCATGGCGTGATCGCGGGTGGGTTCGAGGGGCTTAAAGGCCGTGCCGGGAGCAATTTCCGGGATGGTTGCCTGGCTCAGCTGAGCCGTCAGCAGCGCTGTAAAGAGCAGCGCAATGTTCAATGTGCGGAAGCAGATGGAAAGCATAGTCGTTGCCAGATTTCCTTGTTGTTATCTGTTTGTACTGTGCGCCGGGCGCCGTTATCATGCCGGCGCTCCGTCAGGGTTAGCCCTGTACGCACGTACCGTTACGGTGTTTGCCCTTATTGTTTTGCCTGACTTGCAGGCGGGCTGAACATCCGTTTGGGTGCCATTGGTGTAAACCGCAAAGAGCTGACGTTAGACGCATGGCTCATCTGCACACCCCGGCTACTGCGGTATAGTAGACCGCATTGGAATCGCAGTTGCCAGAATAATTCCCCGGATTTTGCTGCAATAACAGCAAAACAGACGATCAGGAGGCTGTTTTGGCCAGAGTACAACTCGAATTACCCGATGAATTTACCTTCAGTACGACACTGGATGTGCGGGTAACAGAAATTAATTACGGCAATCATGTGGGCAACGACCGCATGGTGTCGCTGCTGCACGAAGCCCGTTTGCGTTTTTTGCGTGAGCACGGTTTTGGCGAATTTAATATTGGTGGCATCGGCCTGATGGTGTCGGATCTGGTGGTGTGTTTTACCGCTGAATCTTTTGTCGGTGAGGTGCTGACGTTTCACGTTGGCGTAACCGATTTCAATAAATATGGCTGCGATTTTATTTACAGCGTGGAAAATCAGGCGCAGGAAAAACAGGTGGTGAAAGCCAAAACCGGTATCGTATTTTTTGATTATGACGAGCGTAAAATTGCCCAGGTACCACGGGTGTTTTATGAGCGTTGCGCGCCGCAGCTGTTGCCACAGGAATAATGTGTTGCGCTAACGCGACCGAACAGCAGCTTTAAGCCAATAAAAACGGGCCTCTTTACAGGCCCGTTTTCTTATCTGCTCGTGTGCATCGATGTGCTTTTTACGCCTCAGCTGCTCTGGCTTGGGTCGTCAAAGTAAGCGGTAATAAAGTCGAGGAAAGCGCGGCTTTTATTGGCTAAATAGCGGTTTTGCGGGAAGACCACTTTGATGCTGCGCACCGGAATATCCACTTCCGGAAATAATCTCACCAGTTCACCACTTTCCAGGTGCCTCTCGGCAATGTAGGTCGGCAGGGCGGTAATGCCCATGCCCGCCAGACAGGCTTCGTACACCAGATCAATATCGTTAACCGCTAATTTGCGTTCGACGCTGGAGAGGCTGAAGCCATGATCTTTTTCAAACTGACGCAGCCAGTTGATGCGGGCGTATTCGGCGTTGGCGACAATGAGAATGCGGTGGGTGTTGAGGTCTTCCAGTTTTTCCGGCGTTCCCCAGCGTTCCAGATACTCTTTAGATGCACAAATCACAATGCTTTGCTCAGCAACCGGTTTGGCGATTAAACGTGAATCTTCCAGCGAGCCAAGGCGCAGGGCAAAGTCGTAGCCTTCTTTAACAATATCCAGTGGGCGGTCAGAAATGTGCAGATCGAAGCTGATGTCGGGGTATTTCTGCGCAAAATCGGTAAACATGCGCGCCAGCTCGCGGCGGCCGAAGTTCGACATGGCGGTGATGCGCAGGCGCCCACGGGGGGTGATATCAAAGTCGGTCACCAGTTTTTCTGCTTCCGTGATCGACTCAAGGATATTTTCACAGTGCTGATAGAACATCTGCCCGGCTTCGGTCGGGCTGACTGAGCGGGTGGTGCGGTTCAGCAGGCGCACACCGAGGCGTTCTTCCAGACCGCTGATCTGCTTACTGACGGCCGATGGGGTCACGCCCAGAGAATCGGCTGCCGAAGTAAAGTTGCGCGAGCGCACGACGGCGACAAAGGTTTGTAATGAGTCGATTCGGGACATAATTAATGATTCATTCTTAGTAATCCATTAGAACGGTCATTATATTTAATTATTAGGAAATAATAAGCCTGTTTTGATCATAAATTAGACTTATATCTAAGAGAGCGACCAGTTATGCAAGTTTCACTGTTGTGCTGCTCTGCAGACGCGTCGTGCTCAGATTTTGTCCGGTGCTGGTTCGGGCGGCAAGCCTGGTGATGATCTGATGGAAGTCTCAGAGCGTGATTTCGGCGCATACAGGTTGAGTAAACCGGCCAGTACAATCAGCAGCGCTCCGGCCCAGGTTGTCCAGGGCGGAATTTCGTCCCAGAACCACCATCCCATCAACGCGCCATAAATGACGGCACTGTAAACATAAACACCGACCTTGCCGGTTGGCGCGATGCGGTAGGCGCGGGTGAGGGCCAGTTGGCCGCTGGTGGCGACAATGCCGAGTGCCAGAAGCCACAGCCAGGTTTGATCAGGTACCGGCTGCCAGTTGACGATCGCGCCGGGAGCCGATACCAGTGCGGCGATCAGGCCAAAATAAAACACAATGCGCTGGCTGGATTCGGTTGCCGACATACGACGGATGGTGACTTTGGCCAGTGCTGCCAGAAATGCCCCGAGCAGACCAACCAACAGGGCGGTGTTGTAGCTGTCGCCGTTACTCAATATGGCAGGATGCTCGGCGCCGGGCTGTAATATGACGCTGACTCCGGCAAAGCCAATCAATAAGGCCAGCCAGCTGTGGCGTCCGGCGGGTTCTTTCAGCCACCACAGCGCCAGCAGTGGCATAAACAGCGGTGCCGAGAGTTTTACCAGAAAAGCCTCAGTTAACGGCAGATGTGCCAGCGCCCAGAAATAACAGTACATGGCGCTGACTCCGACCAGTCCGCGCAGCAGGTGCCAGTGCCAGAGCTGGGTTTTCAGCTCATTCAGTCCGGTACGCAGTAACAACGGTGCCAGTACGATGAGTCCGGCGATATTGCGGAAAAAGACAATCTGTTCGGTAGACAGCACGCCGGAAAGATCTTTGACCAGCGCGCCCATGAGTGCCAGCAGGGCTTCTCCCAGCAGCAGGAATAAAGCGCCACGGCGCAGGGCATCGGTCATTGCGGGGGCTGTCATGGTTGGTCCTACGCTTTAAAAGGTGATTCGCGCCACTATATAGATGTAGGCCCTGACACAGATGTAGGCCCTGACACAGATGTAGGTCCTGACACAGATGAAGGCCCTGAATAGATAAAGGTACCAGAAAGTACTTTAACGAAGGCACCCGTCAATCTGTTCGCCGATTATACGCGATCAACGTGTCGTTAGCGGCGGTCTGTTGCGCTGTATCAAGACAATTTCTATTAGTTTTACTAAATTTAATCTGCAGGGTGTTGAAAAAAATTAATCTGGTCGCATCTAAGCGGTAATGAATCAACTCTGCTCGGGACTGCCCTGAGCGTTTATTTGGGAGATTGAATATGCGTATGGATCGGTTGACCACCAGTCTGCAGAACGCCCTGGCCGAGAGTCAGAGTTTGGCGCTGGGGCAGGATCATAATCAGATTGATACCGTTCACGTGTTACTGGCTTTGCTCGAACAACCGAGCAGCTCAGTGAAAGATGTGGTGCGCCGTTGCGGTGCCAATGTCGTCGAACTTGGCCGCGCGCTGCGGACATTGCTTAATGACCAGCCTAAAGTCAGTAGCCCGGACGGCAATATTCAGCTGGCACCGGAGCTGGGTCGTTTGCTCAATCTGGCCGACAAAGAATCACAGAAACGCGGTGACCAGTATGTGTCGAGCGAAGTGTTTTTGCTGGTGGCGCTGGATGATAAAAACAGCACCGGCAAAGCTCTTGCAGCCGCCGGGCTGAATAAAGAAGGTGTGAATAAAGCGATTAATGAAATGCGCGGTGGAGAAAGCGTGAAAGACGCCAACGCTGAAGATAACCGTCAGTCGCTGGACAAATACTGCATTGATTTAACCGAGCGTGCCGAAGCGGGCAAGCTGGACCCGGTGATTGGCCGCGATGATGAAATCCGCCGTACCATCCAGGTATTGCAGCGCCGTACCAAAAATAACCCGGTGCTGATTGGTGCGCCGGGGGTCGGTAAAACGGCCGTGGTCGAAGGGCTGGCGCAGCGTATCGTGAATGGTGAAGTACCGGAAAACCTCAAGCATAAGCGCATTCTGTCGCTGGATATGGGTGCGCTGGTGGCCGGGGCGAAGTACCGCGGTGAATTTGAAGAGCGCTTAAAAGCCGTATTAAAAGACGTCACCAAGGCCGAAGGCAGCATCATTCTGTTTGTCGATGAGTTGCATACTATGGTGGGAGCGGGCAAGGGTGACGGCGCAATGGATGCCGGCAATATGCTCAAACCGGCGCTGGCCCGTGGCGAGTTGCATTGTGTCGGCGCGACCACGCTGGATGAGTACCGCGAATTTATTGAGAAAGACGCGGCACTGGAGCGTCGTTTCCAGAAAGTGATGGTGGACGAACCGAGTGTGGAAGACTCCATCGCCATTCTGCGTGGTTTAAAAGAACGCTATGAAGTGCACCACGGTGTACAGATTACCGACAGCGCGATTATTGCCGCGGCCAAGTTGTCACAGCGCTATATTCCGGATCGTCGCCTGCCGGATAAAGCCATCGATTTGGTGGATGAAGCGGCATCGGTTATCCGTATGGAAATCGACTCCAAACCACAGGAAATGGATAAGCTTGAACGGCGTCTGATCCAGCTCAAAATCGAGCGCGAAGCCCTGCGCAAAGAAAAAGACGAAGCGGCGAAAAAACGCCTCAGCGATCTCAACGAAGAGATCAATAAAGCCGGACGCGCTTACGTCGAGCTGGAAGAAGTCTGGAAGAAAGAAAAAGCCTTACTTGAAGGTGCCAGCAAATCGAAAGAACAGTTGGAACAGGCAAAAATTGAAATGGAAGCCGCACGCCGTGCCGGTGACTTGCAACGCATGTCAGAGCTGCAGTACGGCCGCATTCCGGAGCTGGAAAAGCAACTGGCGACGGCGGCCGAAGCCGAGACGTCCGGCAAGCAGGAATTTACCCTGCTGCGCAATAAAGTAACCGAAGACGAAATCGCCGAAGTGGTATCGAAGTGGACCGGTGTACCGGTAACCAAAATGCTCGAAGGTGAACGTGAAAAGCTGTTGCGCATGGAAGATGTGCTGCACCACTCGGTGGTGGGTCAGGATCAGGCGATTGCCGCGGTATCCAACGCGGTGCGCCGCTCCCGCGCGGGTCTGTCCGATCCGAACCGGCCGAATGGTTCGTTCCTGTTCCTGGGGCCAACCGGGGTGGGTAAGACCGAGCTGTGTAAAGCGCTGGCGACCTTCCTGTTTGACAGTAAAGACGCCATGGTGCGCATTGATATGTCGGAATATATGGAGAAACACTCCGTTGCCCGCTTGATTGGTGCGCCTCCGGGGTATGTTGGTTACGAAGAGGGCGGCTTGCTGACCGAAGCTGTGCGGCGTAAACCGTATTCCGTCATCCTGCTGGATGAGGTCGAAAAAGCGCACCCGGATGTGTTTAACATTCTGCTGCAGGTACTGGATGACGGTCAGTTAACCGATGGTCAGGGTCGCCGTGTCGACTTTAAAAACACCGTATTGGTGATGACGTCGAACCTGGGCTCGGATGTTATTCAGAGCATGTTTGCTGATAAACCTTATGAGCAAATGCGTGATGCGGTGATGGAGATTGTCGGCAGTCATTTCCGTCCGGAATTTATTAACCGGATTGATGAGGCGGTAGTATTCCATCCGCTGCTGAAAGATCAGATCCGCGGCATTGCTGATATTCAGCTGGATCTGCTCCGCGGTCGTCTGAAAGAACGCGATCTGGCGTTTGAGATGAGCGACGCGGCCATCAGCAAGCTGGTGGATGTGGGCTACGATCCGGTGTTTGGCGCGCGGCCATTAAAACGTGCGATTCAGCGCTGGATCGAAAACCCGCTGGCGCAGGATATTCTGTCAGGTAAATTCCTGCCGGGAACCACCATTGTCGCCGATGTCGATAATGACCAGCTGGTTTTCAAGGCCGGTTGATTTTGAAGGGTTAAATCCCGCCGGTTAATTCCAGCGGGGATAGCCGCGTTATGCAAGCCGCAAAACCCCCGTTGCAGTCTCTGTAGCGGGGGTTTTGTGTATACTGCGCTCATCTTTATTTTTACCCTGCGAATGCAATTGTTACGGAGGACGGATCGTGATGTTTCGTTTATCGCAGCCGCTGAGGCTGTTATTGGCTGTTTTACCGGTCACCCTGCTGAGCGCCTGCACCACGGTGATGCCAACCAATCTGCCGCTCAGCACCATGGATCAATGCGCCGCAGAGGAAGGTGTCAGCCTGCGCTTTAATGCACTGACCATCGCCCTGGGTGAGCGTCCGCACAGCGGTTATGGTATTGATCTGGTGGGCCAGCAGCAGAGGGACGGTGAATATCAGCTGATGTTCCGCGAACGTTATCCGCAGCCCGGCATGAATTACGCTCAGGTCATTACTTCACCCTGCTTGCAGGTGATTCTGCCGGCGGGCTGGCATCATCTGACAGTAACCGATCAGCTCAGTGGCCGAGAGTGGACGTTTACTCCGCAGGAGCCCGTTAAAAAACACAACCCGCTGAACACGCAGGCGCCTGTGAAAGCCCCATGATTATTCTTGGCATTGACCCGGGATCACGCATTACCGGTTTTGGTGTGATCCGTCGTACGGGCCAGAAAATTGAGTACATCGTCAGCGGCTGTATCCGCACCGGCGAAGGGGAATTGCCCGGCCGGCTGAAAAAAATCTACGACGGCGTCAGCGAATTAATCAGTACCTACCAGCCAGAGCAATTTGCCATCGAGCAGGTGTTTATGGGCAAGAATGCCGACTCCGCATTAAAACTGGGTCAGGCCCGTGGGGTGGCCATTGTGGCGGCGGTGCAGCAGGGCTTGCCGGTAGCAGAATATGCCCCACGCACCATTAAACAGGCGGTTGTCGGTAAAGGTGGCGCGGCGAAAGAGCAGGTTCAGCATATGGTGCAGTACCTGTTAAAGCTGCCGGGTATTCCGCAGGCGGATGCCGCCGATGCGCTGGCCATTGCCATCTGCCATGCCCATACCAGCGCCAGCCTGATGGCTCAGGCCGGAGTGAAAGGCGTGACCCGCGGACGGATGCGTTAGCGTCTCTGCCACTACCTTCCATTGAGCCGCCCCGGCCATACTGGTAGGCTAGGCCGCTTTCCAGTTATGCAGTCAGAACGCAATCATGATCGGACGATTACAGGGCGTTATTCTTGAGAAGCAGGCTCCGGAGCTGCTGCTCGACGTCAACGGCGTGGGCTATGAGATTCAGGCGCCGATTTCCACCTTTGCCATGCTTGGCAAAACCGGCACCCAGGCGGTGCTGTATACCCACCTTGCCATCCGCGAAGATGCGCACCAGTTATATGGCTTCAGTGATAAGAGTCAGCGCACGCTGTTCCGCACCCTGATTAAAGTCAGCGGTGTCGGGCCTAAACTGGCGCTGGCGATTTTATCCGGTATGGATGTCAACGCCTTTGCCGTCTGTGTGCATAACGAAGACGTCACAGCGCTGACCAAACTTCCCGGTGTTGGCAAGAAAACCGCCGAACGTTTAATTGTTGAAATGCGCGATCGTCTGACCGAATGGCAGGCGCCGGCGCCATTGTGGGCGGCCGCAGATAATGCTGAAAAAGCCTCACAGGATAATCTGCTGCGCGAAGCGGAAAGTGCACTGGTCGCGCTGGGCTATAAGCCACAGGACGCGGCGAAAATGCTGAATAAAGTCAGTGCCGGTGTCGACAGCGCGGAAGAAATGATCCGCCTGGCGCTGCGCAGCACTCTGGGTTCTAAATAAGGTGATCCATGATCGAAACTGACCGCTTTATCAGCCCTCAGCCGCAACCGGCCGAAGAACATCAGGACCGGGCTATCCGTCCCAAATCGCTGAGCGAATACATCGGTCAGCCCCATGTGCGTGAGCAGATGGAAATTTTTATCGGCGCGGCACGGGCCCGTAACGAGGCGCTGGATCACACGCTGGTATTTGGCCCGCCGGGTCTGGGTAAAACCACGCTGGCGAATATTATTGCCGAAGAAATGGGCGTGGCGATTAAGTCGACCTCCGGCCCGGTGCTGGAAAAAGCCGGCGATCTGGCAGCATTGCTGACCAATCTCGAAGAAGGCGACGTTCTCTTTATTGATGAAATTCACCGTCTGAGTCCGGCGGTGGAAGAAGTGCTGTATCCGGCCATGGAAGATTATCAGCTGGATATTATGGTGGGCGAAGGGCCTGCGGCCCGTTCGATTAAAATCGATCTGCCACCTTTTACCCTGGTCGGCGCCACCACCCGCGCGGGTCTGCTGACCTCGCCACTGCGCGATCGCTTCGGCATTGTGCAGCGGCTGGAGTTTTATAATATCGCCGATCTGACCCATATTGTGTCGCGCTCCGGGCGTCTGATGCAGCTGGAAGTGGATGACAGTGGCGCCAAAGAAATTGCCCGCCGTGCACGCGGCACGCCGCGTATTGCCAACCGTCTGTTGCGCCGTGTACGTGATTACGCTCAGGTGAAAGGCGATGGCACGGTTAACCATGCCTGTGCCGATGCGGCGCTGAATATGCTCAATGTCGATGTGCAGGGCTTCGATCATATGGACCGCCGCCTGCTTCTGACCCTGCTGGAAAAATACGACGGTGGCCCGGTTGGCGTTGACAGTCTGGCGGCTTCCATTGGTGAAGAACGTGACACCATTGAAGACGTGCTGGAGCCTTACTTAATGCAGCAGGGGTACATTACCCGTACACCACGCGGACGCATGGCGACCAAACTGGCCTATCTGCATTTTGGTCTGGATTTGCCGGTTCGTTTTAATCAGGATGCGCAATAACATGGCATTTACCTGGCCGCTGCGGGTGTATATCGAAGACACCGATGCCGGTGGCATTGTGTATTACGCCAATTATTTCCGCTTTCTGGAACGCGCGCGCAGCGAGTGGTTACGTGCACTGGGCTACGGCCAGGAACAATTACGTCATCAGAATGTGTTATTTGTGGTGCGTGAGGTACAGGCCAAATACCTGAGTCCGGCACGACTGGATGATGAACTTCTGGTGTCCGTGGCCGTCGAACACAGCCGCAAAGCCAGTCTGGTGCTGAGTCAGAAGGTCTGGCGCAAACCGGCAGCAGAAAGCGCGGAAGCGGTTGATCCGCATGAATATCTGGTAGAGGCGCAAATAACCATCGCCTGTATCAGCGATACCGGACGTCCGCAGGCGGTACCCGCGGACATTCTTAAACGGATGACGGCAGGGGCCGCTTATCCGTCCGAACATAATGATGAATGTCAGGAGACGTTGTGAACGAGTCTGTTTCTATTTTTTCGTTGATTATCAACGCCAGTTTTGTTGTGCAGCTGGTGATGCTGATGTTGCTGGCGGCTTCGGTAATGAGCTGGGTTGTAATCGTACAGCGTACCCGTTTGTTATCCGCCAGCCGTGAGCAGCTGCACGATTTTGAAGAACGTTTCTGGTCAGGTGTGGATCTCAACGATCTCTACCGCGAATGTCAGCAGAAGGCGGTGCCAAGTGCGGTTGAAAACGTCTTTATGGCGGGCCTGAAAGAATTCGGAAAAATGCGCCAGCAAAACACCAATGACCCGGATGCGGTCATGGCCGGTGTACAGCGTGCGATGCGTATTGCCATTACCCGCGAATCGGAACTGCTGGATACCCACCTGCCATTTTTGGCAACCGTCGGTTCGACCAGTCCGTACATTGGTTTGTTCGGAACGGTATGGGGCATCATGCACTCATTCCAGGGCCTGGCCAGTGTTAAGCAGGCGACCATTGCGACGGTTGCACCGGGCATCTCTGAAGCGCTGGTGGCAACGGCTATGGGCCTGTTAGCGGCGATTCCGGCGGTTATTTTCTACAACCGCTTTGCCAGCCGTGTCGATCAGACCATTACCGGTATGCACACCTTTGCCGATGAATTCTCGTCATTGCTTTACCGTCAGGCGCATAAAATTCAGCAGGCGGTAAAAGCGGAAGAGAAAAAGGCGGCGGAGAAAAAATAATGGAACCAATGGCTCCTCCCGCTGCCAAGCGCCGGCCGATGGCCGAGATCAATGTGGTGCCCTACATCGATGTGATGCTGGTACTGCTGATTATTTTTATGGTGACAGCGCCCATGCTGGTGCAAAGCGTACCGGTCAATCTGCCAGACGTTGACGCTACACCAACCGAGATTGAACCGGATGACAGCACCATTATTGTCTCGGTCAATGAGCGTGGTGTGTATTTTATTGAGCGTGACGAAGGCCAGCCGACGGCGATGACTCTGGCAGAAATTCAGGACTACGCGCAGAAAATTATCGGCGCAGTACCGGAAACCCGTTTGATGATCCGCGGTGACGAAGCTGTGCCTTATGGCAAGGTCGTGGCTCTTATGGGCAGTCTGCAGAGCGTGGGGATCAATAATGTCGGCCTGATTACCGAAGCGCCGGACCCGGAGGCTCGCCGCTGATATGAGCTGGCTGAATCCGGAACGGTACTCGCTGCCGCTTGTGATATCTGTTGTGCTGCATATTGTGGTGGCGTCGCTGTTTTTAGTTGAATGGCCGACAGAACCGCATGTCCCCGAACCCGTGCCGCCGCATGTGGTGGCAACGGTGGTGCAGGTGCAGAGCGCGGCTGAAAAACAGCGCCAGCTTGAGGCTGATAAGCAACAAAAACGCAAAGAGCTTGCTGCGCGGCGTGAAGCAGAACGCAAGAAAAAACTGGCTGAGCAAAAAAAGCGTGAAGCCGAACAAAAGAAAAAACAGGCAGCTGCGAAAAAGCGTGAACAGGAAAAAGCGTTAAAAGAAAAAGCGCTGGCGGAAAAACAAGCGAAAGACAAAGCGGCCAAAGAAAAAGCCGCCAAAGAAAAAGCGGCAGAGCAGGCAAAACAGAAAGCCGTTCAGGAGCAGAACCTGCTGGAACAGATGGCACAGGAAGAAGCCGCAGCAGAATTAAAAGAGCAGCAGGAAGCCAAAATTCAGGCCGAGCGGGCGGCTTCTCTGACACTGGAATTTACCGATCAGATAAAAGCCCGTGTTGAATCCGTTTGGCGTTATCCGCCGGCGGTAACCGCCAGCCAGGAAGTCGAAGTCAGAATTACGCTGGTACCCACCGGGCAGGTATTGCAGGTACAGATTACCAAGAGCAGCGGTAATACGGCCCTTGACCGATCGGTTGAGCAGGCCATACGCAAAGCGTCACCGTTGCCGGTGCCCAAGGATGTGCGGGTGTTTGAAGCCAACTTCCGCAGCTTTTTAATGAAATTCAGACCGGAGAATGCAACGTGGTAAAGCGTAGTTTGATTGTTCTGATGTGGTTGTTTGCCCATCTGGTTCAGGCCGAATTATTAATTGAAGTAACCCAGGGCAAACAGAGCGCGATTCCGGTGGCGGTGGTTCCTTTCAGCTGGAACGGCAGCAGTGCCTTGCCGGAAGATATCAGTGCCATTGTGACCAATGATCTGGCCAGCAGCGGCTACTTCCGCACGTTGGGAACCGCGAGCATGATCACTCAGCCGCATCAGCTCAACGACGTGATTTACGCCGACTGGTCACGCCTGAAGCAGGATTTTGTCGTCATTGGTACGGTGGAATTGCAGGCCGATGGTTACGCGGTGCAGTTTCACGTGATGGATGTACACCAGCAGGTGGAGATTCTGCGTCACCGGGTGAAAGGTAAGGCCTCGCAATTGCGCGATCTGGCCCATTACATCAGTGACTTTATCTTTAAAAAGCTGACCGGCGTACCCGGCGTGTTTTCCACCAAGCTGATTTATGTCACCACCAATCGCGAACGCAGCCGGTTTAATCTGAATTACGCCGATGCCGATGGTGCGCGTGAGCAGCTGATCTACAGTTCCAAACATCCGATTATTTCTCCGGCCTGGTCGCCGGATGCAAAAAAAGTGGCCTATGTATCGTTTGAAAATGGCCGCAGTGAAATCTTCTTTCAGGAGCTGGCAACCGGTAAGCGTGAGCGTGTCGTGGCGTTTGATGGCTCCAATAGTGCGCCGGCATTTTCACCCGATGGAACCCGTCTGGCATTTGTGTTGTCGAAGCTTGGCAATCCAGACGTCTACGTGATGGATCTTGCAAGCCGGAAAATTGAGCGCATGACCAATCACTACGCTATTGATACCGAGCCACAGTGGGATGTTGATGGGCGTCATATCTTTTTTACCTCCAGCCGCGCCGGTGGTCCTCAGGTTTATAAACTGGACACTGCGAACAAACAGGTAGAACGTGTGACCTTTGAAGGTAGTTATAATGCCCGTGCGCGGATTACTGCCGATGGCCGTAAATTGGTGTATGTCCATAAGGCCAATGACCGCTTCCATATCGCATCTCAGGATGTGAAAAGTGGATTAGTGCACATTCTTACCAGTGAGACTGAATTGGATGAGTCTCCTAGTGTTGCACCCAATGGAAGTATGGTAATTTATGCTGCGAGTGAAGCTGATCGTAGCATTCTTGCTGCTGTATCAGTGGATGGGGACGTTAAATTCCGCTTACCATCTAAATACGGTGACGTCAGGGAGCCTGCTTGGTCGCCTATTTTCCAATAATTCAAACTTACTTTCGGACTGGAAGACTGTTATGCAAACTACTGCACTGTACAAAACCTTAGGATTAGCCTTTGGCGCTATGTTGATTTCTGCCTGTGCAAGCAAGGGAGACGTAAATGAGGGTGCAGGTTCTACTGTTGCACCAACAGCTACTGAACAACAGGCCGAAGAAACCAATGCTGTTGAAAACGCTGGCGTGAATGGCGAAGCAATGGAAGCAGAAGCCAATGAAGCTCAGGCTGCACTGCGTGAACAAACTGTATTCTACTTTGACTTTGATCAGAGCACTCTGAAGAGCGAAGGCAAAGCAGCTCTGATGGCTCACGCTGCATTCCTGGCGGCTAACCCAGCGGCTTCTGTTGTTCTGGAAGGTCACGCTGATGAGCGCGGTACCGTTGAATACAACCTGGCTCTGGGCGAACGTCGTTCTATGACTGTACGTCGTTTCCTGATGGCTAATGGTGCCAACGGTTCACAACTGAAAGTTGTAAGCTTCGGTGAAGAACGTCCTGTGATGATGGGGCATGACGAAGGCTCTTACAGCAAGAACCGTCGCGTTGAAGTGAAATACCAGAGCCGTTAATGAAATCTGTCGTCCTGACCTTTGCGCTGGTTGCAGTAACTGCCAGCGCCAATGCGGATGATCAGTGGGTATCTGTTGGTGCGGCCCGTCCGGTCGCACCGGCAACCCAGAATACTCCGGTTGATTCCTCCGTCCGGGCTGTCGTTAAAACCCCGGCAAATACTATCCCTTCTGCTGTACCCGTTGCTTCTTCCGGTTTGTTATCTGAAATGTCCATGCAAATGGAACAGATGCAGCAGGAAATTGCTGAGCTGCGTGGTCGCGTAGAAGAACAGGATAATCTGATTCGTCGTCTGACCCAGGAGCAGCAGGAACGTTATCTGGATCTGGACCGGCGTATGGCCGCATTACTGGCTGGCGGTGCTTCGGTTGCCTCTCCGGTTGCTGCCGTTAAAGAGTCGCCTGCTGATGCTTATAAGCATGCCATGACACTGGTGCGCGAGAAAAAATTCGCCGAAGCCAATGTCGCCTTCAACGATTTCGTGAAGAATTATCCGCAGGATCCGTTGGTGGGTAACGCCTTGTATTGGTCTGGTGAAGTGTATCTTGTGCAGAGTGATCTGGACAAAGCGCTGGCCAGTTTCCGTAAAGTGGTTACGCAATATCCTGATCACGATAAAGCCGCCGACGCTACGTATAAAGTGGCGATTACTCTGCATAAGCAGGGGGATGTTGCCCAGGCAAAAGTCTGGCTGCAGAAGGTCATTGATCTGTACACCGGTAAAGCCGATGGTACGGTCCGATTGGCCAAATCCTATTTGGCGAAGCTTTCCTGACAGGCCTTTTAAGGCCTGTTTTTCATTCTGTCTGTTCTCTTTTTTGGACGCTGAAGCCCATGGATTCTGGGCTCAGAACCTGTCTTTTGTAGCCACGTGGTGCCGCTAAGTCCCTGATAGTGAAACTTTTTTCGATAAAAGGGTTGTCAGCTCCGAAAAATTAAGTATTATATGCGCCTCTTCCGGGTCGTTAGCTCAGTTGGTAGAGCAGTTGGCTTTTAACCAATTGGTCGCTGGTTCGAATCCAGCACGACCCACCAAATTTTACGGAAGAGGTAAGTTACTGAAAAGGTTGACTTTTTTAAAAAACCCGGTAACATACGCAACAACTTAAAGGGTCGTTAGCTCAGTTGGTAGAGCAGTTGGCTTTTAACCAATTGGTCGCTGGTTCGAATCCAGCACGACCCACCAAATCTGAAAAGGGGAGAAAGTGAATAACTTTCTCCCCTTTTTATTTGCCTCCCGGAACCCCATCTGTTCTGTGCAGGGTTCTGGTCCGCAGTGTGGCGCAGCGGACAGTGTTCTGTCTGTGATAAAATCCCCACGTTGTATCTATGTCTGACAGAGAGATGTATGAACGAGACCATACCTGGCGCACAACAAATTATCCGTGATTTCTGGTCTGCTCCTGCAGCCCCGCTAACGCCTGAGCAAAGTGCTGCGTTAAAACAGGAAATCCGTGAATTACTGATTCAGGAAGACGCGGCACTGGTTGCCCATTACTACACCGATCCTGAAATTCAGGCGCTGGCTGAAGAGACTGGTGGCTGTGTAGCTGACTCGCTGGAAATGGCGCGCTTTGGTCGCGATCATAAGGCCAGTACGCTTATTGTTGCCGGTGTGCGCTTTATGGGAGAGACCGCCAAGATTCTCAGTCCGGAGAAGCGCATTCTGATGCCAACACTGGAGGCGACCTGCTCGTTGGATATTGGTTGTCCGGTAGAAGAATTCTCCGCCTTTTGTGATCAGCATCCGCAGCGTACGGTGGTGGTGTATGCCAACACCTCTGCGGCCGTTAAAGCCCGTGCCGATTGGGTGGTAACCTCAAGCATTGCGCTGGATGTGGTTAATCATCTGAAGGCGCAGGGCGAAAAACTGATCTGGGCGCCGGATAAACACCTGGGTGGCTACGTTCAGCGTGAAACCGGTGCGGATATGATCCTGTGGGACAGTGCCTGTATTGTGCACGACGAATTTAAAGCAAAAGCACTGGAAGACCTGAAGAAGGTCCATCCGGATGCGGCTGTGCTGGTGCATCCGGAATCACCGGAATCGGTCGTGAACATGGCCGATGCGGTGGGTTCAACCAGTCAATTGATTGCGGCGGCGAAAACGTTGCCTAATCCGGTGCTGATCGTTGCGACCGACAAGGCCATTTTTTACAAAATGCAGCAGGCAGCGCCGGATAAGCTGCTGATTGAAGCACCAACCGCCGGCAACGGAGCGACCTGTCGCAGCTGTGCTCATTGCCCGTGGATGGCGATGAACGGACTGCAGAGTATCCGTGATGTGCTGATTAACGCCGATCAGGAAATTCTGATTGAAGAAGGTCTGCGTCAGCAGGCGGTGGTCAGCCTGCAGCGCATGCTGAATTTCAATAAAGGCTGAAACTTAATAAAGTCTTTATTGAATGAAGCTTGAGCACAGCAAATAAAAAATGGGCCTTCTGGCCCATTTTTATGCCTGTATTTCAGGTGTTATGGGTGTGGTCAGGGAAGAACTGCGGCGGTATTGGCCATAACCCGCAGGCGTTGACCTAAAGCGGCTTCCTGCTGAAAGTCATGATTCTTCTTGGCCAGCTGTAAGGCCAGTTCCATTTGCCGCAGGGCTTTGGCGTGATAACCGGAATAAAACAAATATTCAGCGTTAGCGCGGTGGCCCAACAATATCATGTCGGCATCACCGGCGGCTTCGCCCAGCTGGCGCCACACCGATGGGTTGGTGCTGCGCAGTTCACTCAGTTGTTTGAGTGTCGCTACGGCGGCATTTTTCTGGCCATTCTGGCGCAGCAGTGAGGCCTTGGTGCTCAGCAGCAGATAATCCTGTGGATCAAACGGCAAGGCGTCGTTAATGGCGTTGATCGCCAGTTCGGGTTTGCCTTCGGCTTGTAATGTGCGGGCGTTCAGGGCGACGACAGCCGCATGCTCGCGCCATGGGCTTATGATTTTACTCAGGTGCTCGCGGCAGGTTTTGCTGTCGTTGTTATCCAGTGCCAGTCTGGCCAGGCTGAATAAGGCGGCGGCTTGTTCGGAGCTGTTGCGGGGGGTGATCTGCAATTGGTGGCTGAAGTAATCAACGCGTTTGTCGGTATTGAGCTGGTAGCGGATCATGGCTTCATTTTGCAGTACACGGAATTCAAACGTCGCCAGGCGTGGTTTACGCGGATATTTTTGCGCACGATCGGCGGCATCGGCGACCCGGGATTCGGTTACCGGATGCGTCAGCAGGAATTCCGGTGGTCGTTCGTTGTAGCGGTTAGCCTGCAGCATCTGTTGAAACATCGATGGCATGGCGTAAGGATCAAGCCCGGCGGTTGACAGTGTGCGCATGCCAATACGGTCGGCTTCCTGCTCCCATTCCCGTGAATAGGCCAGGCGGCTTTGAATGCTGGCGGCCTGACTGGTCAGCAAGCCGGCAAAACCGGCATCGGGATTATTGGTGGCAATCAGCAGAATACTGGCCAGCAGCGTGGCAATGGCAATGGGTTCTTGTTTTTCTGCGGCTTCGATCTGGCGCGCGAAGTGGCGTTGGCTTAAGTGAGCCAATTCATGAGCCAGTACGGCAGACAGTTCGTCTTCATCACGGGTGTAGAGCAAAATGCCGAAATTAATGCCGATAATTCCGCCGGGTACGGCGAAAGCGTTCAGCTCGGCGCGGTCAACCACAACAAATTCAAATTCGGATTGCTTCACTTCGCTGTGCGGCACCAGACGGAAAATCAGGTTTTCCAGAAATTCGGTGGTCAGAGGGTCATCCAGTGTTTTGGCCTGGGCGCGCAATTGACGCAGCCACACCCGACCGAGGTCGTGTTCTTCCTGCAGTGAGACGTAACTGGAAGCGCTGTCGCCAAGGTTTGGCAAGTCTGCAGTCGCAGCCTGAGTGAGTGGTGTATTAAGGACAGCATGGCTGCTCAGCAGAAACAGCGCCAGACGTGTTAGGCGGAAATTCAAGCCCGGATTCCTGAAGTTGATTTGCGTTAGACCCGCCAGTGTGCAGGAGTTCAGCAGGTCTTATGGATTATTGTCGCCGAACTGCCATTCCCTGTGCAGGCTTTATCCGCTGACATCCGTATATAATGAGGCTTCAGTTTGGCAAAAGGCGTGCGCTGTGTCTAATTCAAACCATTATCATCAGGCTCTTGATGCTACCGGGCTGGAATGCCCGTTGCCGTTGTTAAAAACCAAGCTGGCGCTGAAGGCGTTGGCGGTGGATGAAACGTTATGGGTTACGGCAACCGATGCCGGTTCCTGGCGTGACATCCGTAAATACATCGAAATGACCAATAATGAACTGGTCGACGCTTCTGATGTCGATGGTTGCTACCAGTTCTGGATTAAAAAAGGAGCCTGAGGGCATGTTAAAGGTATTCCGGCGCTGGATTGACCGTTATTTTTCCAACGAAGAAGCATTGTTGTTGCTGTTGCTTATTGCCGCCGTGTTATTGGTCATTATTACACTGGGCAAAGTGCTGGCACCCTTCCTGACGGCGATTGTTCTGGCTTATTTGCTGCAGGGCGCAATGAATTACTGCAAGCGCAGGGGGCTTGGCCATCTGGGGGCAACGATTCTGGTCTTTATGCTGTTTGTCAGTGTGCTGATGCTGTTGCTGCTGATTATTCTGCCGGCCACCTGGCAGCAGCTGACGCAGTTTTTTTATGAGCTGCCGCGTATGGCGAGTAAAGGGCAGGAGCTGTTGATGCTGCTGCCGGATCAGTATCCGGATCTGGTGTCGGTCGATCAGGTGAAAATCTGGACCAAGCAAATAGGTGATGAGCTGGCTTCGGTTGGTCAGTTTGCCGTGAGCTTTTCCATTTCCGGTATTACCGGGGTGATGGCGGTACTGATTTACTGCGTGCTGGTGCCGATTCTGGTTTTTTTCCTGCTCAAGGATGCCGATAAAATTCTTGCCTGGTGTACGGCTTTTTTGCCGCAGCGCCGCCAGTTGTTGAATCGGGTATGGATGGAAATGGACATACAGATTGCCAATTACATCCGCGGAAAAGTGTTGGAAATTGTAGTGGTTGGTGGTGTCAGTTATGTCGCCTTCCTGATTCTTGGGGTTAATTACGCGGCCTTGCTGGCAATTGGTGTGGGGTTGTCGGTGCTGGTGCCGTATATCGGCGCGGCGGTGATCACCATTCCGATTGCTCTGGTCGGCTATGTGCAATGGGGCTGGACCAACGACTTTATCTGGCTGCTTGTGGTGTACGGTGTTATTCAGGCACTGGATGGTAATGTGCTGGTGCCGCTGCTGTTTTCTGAGGTGGTGAACCTGCATCCGGTGGCCATTATCGTGGCGGTACTGGTGTTTGGTGGCTTGTGGGGGTTCTGGGGCGTGTTTTTTGCCATTCCTCTGGCCACCCTGTTTAAGGCGGTTTTGCAGGCCTGGCCGGATAATCGGGTCAGCGATAGTGACAGCGTCTGACTTGTCACCAATCCCTTGCATCAGTAGACTTGCGCCTTTGTTTTTCTGCGCCCGTGTTGGGCGGATATTTTGGAGTAGAGCTCAATGATTACCGGCAGTATTGTGGCTTTGGTAACCCCTATGCATGCAGATGGTGGCGTGGATTGGGAAAGTCTGGACGGACTGGTGGAGTTCCACGTCAAACAGGGCACTGATGCCATTGTCGCTGTGGGAACCACCGGCGAGTCGGCAACCCTGAGTACAGAAGAGCACTGTGCGGTGATTGATCGTATCGTAAAAGTGACCGCAGGCCGTCGTCCGATCATTGCCGGTACCGGTGCCAACTCAACTTCAGAAGCCATTGAGCTGACTCAGGAAGCAAAAAACCTGGGTGCCGATGCCTGCCTGCTGGTGACTCCGTATTACAACAAGCCGCCACAGCGTGGCCTGATCAAACACCACGAGGCCATTGCTGCGGCCGTGGATATTCCACAGATTCTGTACAACGTACCGGGCCGAACGGCCTGTGACATGCTGCCGGAAACCATCGCGGCGCTGGCCGATGTCGAGCAGATTGTGGCTGTTAAAGAAGCGACCGGCGACCTTGGGCGTGCACGCAAAGTGATTGAGCTGGTCGGGGATCGTATGGCGGTCTATTCCGGTGACGATGCGACCGCTTTTGAGCTGATCCTGCTGGGTGGTAAAGGTAACATTTCGGTGACGGCCAACGTTGCCCCTGCGTTAATGCACCAGCTGTGCATGTTGGCACTGGATGGTCAGGCGGAGGACGCGAAAGCGCTGAACGAACGCCTGATGAACCTGCACAATGCCATGTTCTGTGAAGCCAATCCGATTCCGGTAAAATGGGCACTGTATAAAATGGGGCTGATGGGACGTGGTATCCGCCTGCCGCTGGTCGAGCTGGACGAGCGTTATAAGTCAAAAGTTGAGCTGTCTCTGGCGGCTCTCGAACTCATTTAAATCAGGCGATTGCATGCGTATTTTATTGTTGCCAGCCGTTGTTATGCTGTCCGGTTGCAGCTGGATGTTCGGTGATACCTTTCGTGACCGTGCGATGGATTACCTGGACGCAGAAGAGCAGGCGCCGACCCGGACTGAGCCGGATATCCGGCTGGTTACATCCGATGCCTATGCGATTCCTGTATTACCGGTAACGCCGGAGAAACCCTCGAGTTACGAAACGCCGCAACCGCAGCCGTATATTGCGGATGAGGACGAAACGGACAGCGTTGCTTCGCTGAGCGAATACCGCTCTGAAGCGCTTAATCCGCGTCTGGATAAAGACGGTGCCGGTACTCTGATTCTGCGCATTGACGGTGGCTTTGCCAGTGCCTGGGCCGCTGTGACAGAGGCGCTGAGCAAGTCGGCGCTGAAACTGACGGATCTTAACCGCAGTACCGGCACCTACTATCTGGAAATGCAGACCCGCAATGAAACGGAAGAGTTGGGCTGGTGGGATCGTTTCTGGGGCAATGACAACGTCGTCACTGAAACCTACCTGCTGAAGATGAGTCGTGCCCGTCAGGGTGTGTATTTATCGCTGCTGACCGATGCGGATAATCTGGCAGGAGAGTCTCTGACCGCGGATGTACTCAACGAGATTAAAGCCCAGCTGGAAAAGTGAGATACGCATCTTTGGGCAGTGGCAGTCGTGGAAATGCCACCATCGTTTTGCAGGAAGATCGTGGCGTTCTGATTGACTGCGGTTTTAACCGCAAAACTATTTTGCAGCGTTTGCAGGATGCTAATATCGATCCACGCCAGCTCGACGGTGTCTTTGTGACTCATGAGCACGGTGATCACGCCAAAGGTGTGGCCGCTCTGTGTGAAGTACTGAATATTCCTTTTTTTGCGTCGTTTGGTACGGCCAGAAAAATGCAGTGGACGGATAATCCGCTCTGGCGTTGTATTCACTCAGATCAGGTGGTCAGTGTTGGCGGCCTGGCGGTGTTGCCGGTGGTTGTTCCCCATGATGCGGAAGAACCGTTGCAGTTTGTGCTGGAGAACCGCGCGGAAAAACGCCTCGGTGTTTTGTCGGATCTCGGTTCGTTAACGCCGCATATTGTGAGTGTTTACCAGCGCTGTCATGCCTTGCAGGTTGAGGCTAATCACGATCCGATGCTGCTGCAAAACGGACCTTATCCCCCCAGTTTACGGGCGCGGGTGGCGGGTAATTTTGGTCACCTGAGTAATCAGCAGTGCGCTGAGTTGATCAGCCGCGTGCGGTGGGATGGCCTGCAATATGTGACCGCAGGTCATATCAGTGAAAAAAATAACGACCGTGCTCTGGTCAGTCAGACGCTGTCGCAGGCGCTCGAATGTGCGCCGCATGAAGTCTCTTTGCTGCAGCAGGATCAGGTGTCCGCCTGGCGGCAGTTGTAGTAACCGGTTTTTAGATCACTATTTAAGATCCACAATTTAAGATCATCCTCGGAGAACCCCATGGAAAAGCGTGAATTACTCTACTCAGGTAAGGCGAAGTCTGTGTATACCACTGACGATCCGGACTACATGGTGCTGGAGTTCCGCAACGATACTTCCGCTTTCGATGGCAAGAAGGTCGAGCAGCTGGACCGCAAAGGTATGGTGAACAATAAGTTCAATGCCTACATCATGACTAAGTTGGCAGAGGCGGGCATTCCGACTCATTTCGAGCGTCTGCTGTCGGATACCGACGCTCTGGTTAAGCGTCTGGATATGATCCCGCTGGAGTGTGTGGTGCGTAATATTGCCGCCGGCAGTCTGTGTCGCCGTCTGGGCGTGGAAGAGGGTATTGACCTGACACCACCAACGTTTGAGCTGTTTCTGAAAAACGATGCGTTGGGTGACCCGATGGTTAACGAATACCACGCACGCTCTTTTGGTTGGGTGGAAGATCAGCACCTGGCGCGCATGAAAGAGCTGACCTTCAAAGTGAACGATGTGCTGAAACAGATTTTCCTCGACGGTGGTTTGCTGTTGGTCGATTCCAAACTGGAATTCGGTCTGTTCAAAGGTGAAGTGGTTCTGGGTGATGAGTTTTCTCCGGACGGTTGTCGCCTGTGGGATAAAGACTCCCGTGAAAAACTGGACAAGGATCGTTTCCGTCAGGGGCTGGGTGGCGTTGTTGAAGCTTACGAAGAAGTGGGTCGTCGTATCGGCGTCACTTTCTGATGTATTGCTGATTGATTGTCAGTGCCTTCTGTCCGGCTGCGCCGGCGGAGGGCGCTTCTCTTCCTCTGCTGTCCCCTCTGCTTTATTTCTTTCCGGTTAATTTTTTATGACCAGTATTTTGCTGAATCGTGAAGTCTCTCCGGCTTCTGTCGCAAAAAATTGGCATTCGGGTCATTTGCGGGCAAACTAGTTGCACTCGACCGCACTGACGGTTGACTGGACAAATCATAAGAACGGGAATATCTCAATGAAGAAGACTGCAATCGCTGCGTTTCTGCTGGCCATGACGCCTGTAGCCGCACAAGCTGATTTACTTTTTACCGTCGGTGCTAAAGCCAGCATCTGGAATGCCGAAGCCGGTGGCCAGATTGATGAAGGCGTTTCTGTAGAAAAAGATGGTCTGAATATCGATTCTGATAATGGCCAGCAGCTGACCGTGTTTTTTGAACATCCGCTGCCGTTTATTCCGAACCTGAAGCTGAAGCAGACCTCCCTGGAACTGGAAGGTGATGGTTCTATTTCTGTGACTAAATTTGGCGATGAAAGTGGCTTTACGGCAAATGAAGACGTAAGTAGTACGCTGGATCTGAGTCATTCCGATCTGACTCTTTACTGGGGCCTGCCATTGCCGGTGCCTTTTGTGGACGTGAATTTCGGTCTGACCGCCCGTCAGTTTGATGGTATGGCTGAGGTTACCAGTAAGAATAACCCTGCAGTTACTGAGTCAGTTGATCTCGATTTCGTTATGCCACTGGTGTACGGCGAAGTAAAAATCAACAGCCCGTTTGGCCTGTATGCATCGGCTGATGTTAACTACATCGGTATGGGTGGCAATAAACTGAGCGATATCAGCTACGGTATCGGTTATGACCTGCCAATTCCTGTGGTGGATATTGGTCTGGAAGCGGGTTACCGCAGCATTAACCTGAAGGCCGATAAAGATCTGGCGGATATCGATACCGATTTTGATGTATCCGGTACCTACTTCGGTGCTTCTCTGGCACTGGGTTTCTGATAAGAAATCTTTGCTGAAGCTATAAAAAAGCGGCCATTATGGCCGCTTTTTTTATGACTGATACATCAGGTTTATTCTTTTTCGCGTACGAATTCAGCCAGCACTTTGCCGCTTTTTTGGCTGGCAATCAAAACACTGATGACTTCAGCGCGTACGGCATGGGTTGGGTGTTTACGATAATCGGAATCCAGGTAGCAGCGATCTTTTAACAGGCAAAAACGCAGGCCCATTTGCAGTGTTAAATCGCGCTCAGAAGTGTATGGGTAAGCGGTTTCGGGTGTAACATTCCACGATAAATCATCAAACAGACCAGGTTCCCAATACCAGCCAGAGCCATTTGTATTGTTCTGGTTGACCAGTGAATCATAGTTTTTAAAGTTCAGCACCGCAGCAACCCAGCGTTGTCCTCTGTCACGCAGCACTTCCTGACCAATGCGGTTAATTTCGGTCTCTTCTTTTAGGGCGAATTCCAGTACAGATTTGGCCAGCTGTCCGGGCTGATACTGGGCTTTTTCATCCGGGAAGAGTGGGCCGTAAACTGCGCTATTAGGCAGGTTACGCATACCGACGATGGTGAAGCTTTGTTTGTTCTGACCGTAGTTGTATTTTGCCGGTTGCAGGTCGAAGGATACATAGTAGGTTGTATCCGATGAAAGGCTGCTTTCCGCCTCATCGCTGAATAACGTATTGATTTGTGGCTGGCTGAGCTGTGTTTTCTTGTTCCAGGCCGTGCGTGCATCGTCCAGACGTTCGCGGGTGCGTATTTCGCGTTCCTGTGCTTCTTTTTGTGCCGCCAGGGCGGCTTGCTCTGCACGCTGGGCTTCAAGTAATTGCATACGGCGCAGTTCTTCTTTGGATGGGCCGGAGCAGGCTTGTAATGTCAGTATGCAGGCCAGAATAATCAGCATCCGCATGGTATTTCCCCTTTTGTTTTTCTCGTTTCGCCCGATTATATCCTGCTTTTATCGGGATTGTGTGACAGAAAGGAAATTGTGACGCTGGTCTTAGGATCTGTTTAATTGGTGTTAGCAGACTCTCTAACCAGAGGCCGGTTTTGTCCATGTGCTGGACAGCACATGGGTGCTATGCGAATCTTGGAAAAAATCTGCATTTGGATAATGCTGTGAAATACGTGTTTTCTTTGTTAGTCGTGTCCTTGCTGGGGTGTAGTGAAGGGTTAGGGAGTATTCCGGATTCTGAATTACGCCAGCGTCATTATCGCTGTCAGATGGCAACCGGGCAGTCATCGGCGGAAATTCAGGTATGCAAAAACATTAAGCGTGAGTGCGAGCAGCGGGCGAAAGAGGGTAATTACGCCTGTTAAGTGTGGTGTGATTCTCTCTTTGTAACGGAAAAACTTCGTATTGCTTTTGCTGTCATAGGAATTACTACAGGCTTGTAGTAGTGTACTGGCCTCTTGGATAACTCATGCAAGGAATTTTCATGAATCTGATTAAATCAGCACCTGCGGTCATTCTGGGTGCATTGTTGTTGGCCGGTTGCGGTCAGGAGGACTCTGTGAAGTTAGAAAATCATGTTGATCAGGCGAGCTACGGTGTTGGTCTGAATATTGGTCGTCAGTTGTCTCGCGAAGAAGTCGACATGAACGCAGATGCTATTGCTGCGGGTATTAAAGACGCTCTGGCAAATGCTGAGCCGCGTATTGGTGAAGATGTTATTAAAGCGGCTTTTGATAAAATCCGTGAAGAGCAAACCATGAAGCAGGAAGCTTTAAATGACGCCGCTGCGCAAGCGGGTCAGGATTTCCTGGCTGAAAATGCCAAGCGTAAAGATGTGACTGTGACTGAATCCGGTCTGCAGTACGAAGTTCTGGTTGCTGCGGCCGATGGTCAGCCAATGCCAGAAGCTTCTGATACTGTTCGTGTGCACTATCACGGTACTCTGATTGATGGCACTGTATTTGACAGTTCTGTTGAGCGTGGCGAGCCTGCACAGTTCCCGGTAACCGGTGTAATCCGTGGTTGGGTTGAAGCGCTGCAGATGATGAAAGTTGGCGATAAGTGGAAACTGTTTATCCCGGCTGAACTGGCTTACGGTGCCCGTAGCCCAAGCCCGCGCATTCCTGCAAACTCCGCTCTGGTGTTTGAAGTTGAGTTGCTGGAAATTGTTAAGTAATTAACGTCATTTCCGGGGTGTGGCACTTCTGCTGCACCCGCTCTTTTCCTGCTGTTCTGTTTGATTTTTTCTGCGCTATTTCTTTCTGTCGTACTTCTTTCTTTTGTTGCTGATGTCAGTCGCGCTGTTCGGCGAGAGGCTTGTCTTGTTTTAGGTAGCTGCCCATGTCAGCGAGTGTGCGCCGCAGACTGTTAAGTTGTCTTTCATTCATGGCGATGGTGTGTTCGCATTTTCGACAGCAGAGACGTTTGTCTTGCAGTAGCTCGGCAGCACGTTTTGCGTTAATCGTGTTACAGGCAGGGCAGGTGACAGGATATTGGGCCGATTGGGCAGCAGGAATCACAGCAGTTTCCGCAAGTTAACATTAATAACGTCACAAGCTAGTGGAAAAGTATTAAGAAGAGAAGAGGGAAATGACAAAAATGTAAATTTGGTCGGGGTAGAGAGATTCGAACTCCCGACATCCTGGTCCCAAACCAGGCGCGCTACCAGACTGCGCTATACCCCGAACATGCTGTTTGGCTCCCCGAGTTGGACTTGAACCAACGACCAATAGATTAACAGTCTACTGCTCTACCGACTGAGCTATCGGGGAACTACGTGACAGCGAGGCGCATATTACGGAGCTGGCTTGCGTTCGTCAACACCTTTTTCTCAATAAAAACAAAAAACTAGGGAAGATTTTACTCTGGCCTTGGTTTTTCGCCGCTGGCGGCTGGTCAGGGGATTCTTAAAGGGGCGATAACGGACAGCGCACGGACAAAGCGGCCGAAGCACCACGGCGGAATAAGCATTTCATGTCACACTTTACCGGGCAGAGTCACTGGTGTTCGTTGGCACTTGGTGAGATGTTAGACGAATATAGAAGAATGACAGGAAAGCCCTGATTTCTTTCACAGGAGGTAGCGGATGCATATTGATGCTCCATTCGAGCTGGTTTTGTTCGGTGGTTTAGGGGATCTGGCGCAACGTAAGCTGCTGCCCGCTCTGTATTTACTGCATCGTGACGGACGCTTGCCGGCCGGACGTATTTACTCCACCACACGGCGGGAGATAAGTCCGGAGGCGTTTACCGATAGGGTACGGACTGCGCTCAGGCAGTATGTGGCCGCGGAGTTTCTGGAAGAGAGCAGCTGGCAAAGCTTTAGCGAGCGCCTGCATTGTCTGACGGTTGATCTGAGCGATGATACACAATACGAGTTATTGGCCAGTGGCCTGATGGCGGGGGATATTAACCGGATCTTTTATCTGGCGACCGGTTCCGACCTGTATACCAACATCGCCCGCGGACTGCACAACAGCGGCCTGATTCTCAGTCAAAGTAAAATCGTACTGGAAAAACCCATCGGCCATGATTTCGCTTCTGCGCAGGCGATTAACAACGCCGTTGCCGAATATTTTTCGGAATCGCAGATTTATCGGATTGATCATTATTTAGGCAAAGAGACCGTGCAGAACCTGATGGTGTTGCGTTTTGCCAACTCGCTGTTCGAATCCCAGTGGAATCAGAAATACATCGACCATATTCAGATTACGATTTCAGAATCTCTGGGCGTTGAAAAGCGCGCCGGGTTTTATGATCAGGTCGGTGCCATGCGCGATATGTTTCAGAACCATCTGCTGCAGCTGTTATGCATTACCGCCATGGAACCACCGGCAAGGCTGGAGCCGGATTCGGTGCGGGATGAAAAAGTCAAAGTTCTGAAAGCGCTGAAATCCATTACTGCTGATACCGTCAGCGAAAATGTTGTGCGTGGTCAGTACGATGCCGGTGTCTCCGAAGGTAAGCCGGTACCGCGTTACCGTGACGAGCCCGGTGTGCAACCGAAAAGTACGACCGAAACTTTCATTGCCGTGAAGGTCGAAATTGATAACTGGCGCTGGGCTGGCGTTCCCTTTTATTTACGCACCGGCAAGCGCCTGGCCGACCGGGCCTGCGAGATTGTGGTGCACTTTAAAGCGATACCGCATTCGATTTTTCCGATGCAACATAAAAGCACCATGGCCAATAAACTGATTTTCCGCCTGCAACCGGACGAAGGCATCCGCCTGATGCTGTGTGAAAAACGGGTCGGGCCGGGCATGAATGTACGGCCGATGAATCTCAGTCTGAATCCGGCCAACCTGAAACAAACCCGGGTCCCGGAAGCCTATGAGCGTTTGTTGTTTGATGCATTAAGCGGTAATGCCACGCTGTTTTTACGCGACGACGAATTACTGGAAGCCTGGCGTTGGGTTGATCCGATTCTGCAGTGCTGGAACGATTCCGAGCAGCGCCCAGAACCCTATACTTCCGGTTCCTGGGGACCGGCGGCGGCTACGTTGCTGTTGGCGAAAGATGGCCGCCTGTGGGATGAGAACAGCTGAGGAGGACGTATGCTGAGCAATATGCAGGATCTGCGCTTTAGCAGCAGTGAATCATTGGCCAGGCAGCTGGCTGAAGATTTAGCGACGCGTTTGCAGCGTTGTATTGAGCGCCGCGGCCGGGCGTGTCTGGCCGTTAGTGGTGGCAGTACACCGGTGCGTTTTTTTCAGCAGTTGGCGCAGCAAACAATTGACTGGCAGAAAGTCCTGATCACTCTGGTCGATGAACGTTGGCTGGATGAAAGTGATCCGCAGAGTAATGCCGCATTGGTGCGCGAACATTTGCTGCAACGGCACGCGCGCCAGGCGTATTTTTTGCCTTTAAAAAATAAAGCCCCCACTCCCGAGCAAGGCTTTATGGCCTGTGAAAATACCCTGCATGAACAGATTGACCAGCTCGACTATGCCGTGTTAGGCATGGGAAGTGATGGTCATACCGCCAGCTGGTTTCCACACAGCCAGGCATTGATGTCCTGTCTGGATGACAACACCGGAGCCTGGTGCTGCCCGGTAACCGATCGCAATGTCAGCCCGGCGCGCATGACGCTCAGCTGGAGCCTGCTGGCAACATGCCAACAATTATTTCTGCTGTTTGATGGCGATGATAAAAACCGTGTGTTCAGCCTTGCCTGTGATACGGCTGAAGCAGGCAATACGGCGGCGATGCCGGTGCGTAAGATCTTGTTTCAAACGCAGGTGCCGCTGAGTGTTTATCGCCGAGATGGTTTAACCGGAGTATCTGATGCACCCCATACTGCTTGATGTGACCGCACGTATCCGCCAGCGCAGCCAAGCCACACGCGCTGCTTATCTGGCTCAAATAGAGCAGGCCGTAGCGCAAGGGCCGGTCCGCGATCAGCTGAGCTGTACCAATCTGGCCCACGATTATGCTGCCTCGTCGGATAATGAAAAACTGATCCTGCGCCAGAATCACCGTGCCGCCAACATTGCCATTATCAGTGCGTACAATGATGTACTCTCGGCCCATGCGCCTTACCGTGCGTATCCTGAGCAGTTAAAACAAGCGCTGGCGGCACATGGCCATGTCGGACAAATGGCGGGCGGTGTGCCGGCGATGTGCGATGGTGTGACTCAGGGGCAAAGCGGGATGGAATTGTCGTTATTCAGCCGCGATGTGATTGCGCTGAGTACGGCGGTGGCGATGTCGCATCAGGTATTCGATGGCATGCTGCTGTTGGGTATCTGCGACAAAATTGTGCCGGGCTTATTAATGGCCGCGCTGCGTTTTGGCCATCTGCCGGCGATTTTTGTACCGGCGGGTCCTATGCCCAGTGGTATCAGTAACAGCGATAAGGCCAAAGTCCGTCAGGCTTATGCCGCCGGAGAGGTTGGCCGTGATGAACTGCTGAGCAGCGAAATGGCCTCATATCACAGCGCCGGTACCTGCACGTTCTATGGCACCGCCAATTCCAATCAGATGCTGATGGAAATCATGGGCCTGCAATTACCAGGATCCTCATTTATTAACCCGGATGATCCATTACGGGCACCTTTAACCCAGGCTGCGGCGCGGCGTGTCACCGACCTGACCGCCTTGGCTCCAGACTTCACCCCGCTGGGTCAGATGGTCGACGAACGCACGCTGGTGAACGCGATGGTGGGGTTGCTGGCGACCGGTGGTTCTACGAATCACAGTATTCATTTACTGGCGATCGGGCGCATGGCCGGCCTTGTGCTCGACTGGCAGGATATGGCCGATTTGTCAGACGTTGTTCCTTTGCTGGCGCGGGTTTATCCCAATGGCAAAGCCGATATCAACGCGTTTCAGCGCAGTGGTGGCATGGCCTACTTAATGCGCGAGCTGGCTTCCGCCGGATTGCTGCATACCGATGTTAAAACCATTATGGGCAACGGCCTGGAGCCATATTTCAAAGAACCGTATCTGAGTTCTGAACGCACTCTGGGCTGGCGTCCGGCCGTGGCCGAGAGCCTCGATTTATCGGTATTGGCACCGGCTCATGCGCCGTTTATGCGCGAAGGCGGAATGAAGCTGCTGCAGGGCAATCTGGGCCGTGCCGTGATGAAAGTTTCGGCGGTACCGGACGACCGCTGGCAAATAGAAGCACCCGCCAGGGTCTTTACAACCCAGGAAGCCGTTTTAGTGGCGTATCAGCAAGGCGAACTGAATCGTGATGTGGTGGTGGTGCTGAAATATCAGGGGCCTAAAGCCAACGGCATGCCGGAGCTGCACCAGCTGACCCCGGCGCTGACCAACCTGCAGGATGCGGGTCATCGTGTTGCTCTGGTCACCGACGGCCGTCTGTCCGGTGCATCGGGCAAAGTACCGGCGGCGATTCATGTCTGTCCGGAAGCCGGTGCCGCTGGCTGGCTGGATGCGGTGCAGGATGGTGATGTTATCCGTCTCGACGGACACCATGGTGAACTGCAGGTCCTGACGGACGATTTTGTTCAGCGTCCGCGCACCGTGCCTGCCGTTCCTTCCGACGTTGGCTGCGGCCGTGAGTTATTCGCCGGTTTCCGCAAATTAGTAACTCCGGCCGATCAGGGCGCGTTGTCTGTCGGCTGGGATTGAAGAAGAACACTCGTTTGAGCATTCAGGGTACGTTTAAGGAGAATCGTAATGTGGGATTTATGGTTAGACCGGGCCAAACCTCTGGTGCCCGTGATCGTGATAGATGATCCGGAAGATGCCGTGCCTCTGGCACAGGCGCTGGTGCAGGGAGGCGTTCGCCTGCTGGAAGTAACGCTGCGCACCCGCCACGGCCTGGATGCCATCACCCGGATTAAACATGAAGTTCCGGGAGCCATTGTCGGCGTAGGTACCGTGACCAGTGCAGAGCAAATGGAAGATGCACTGAACCGGGGCGCTGAGTTTGTCGTCAGCCCCGGAATTTCGCCGGAGTTACTCGAATGTGCACGACGTTGGGGCGGCCCGTATTTACCGGGGGTGGCGACACCGAGCGAAGTTCTGCAGGCACGCGCGGCCGGATTTAAATATCAGAAGTTTTTCCCGGCCGCCGCCGCCGGTGGCATTGATATGCTGAAGGCGTTTGCGGGCCCCTTTGCGGATGTGAAGTTCTGTCCGACCGGTGGTATTGGGCAAAAAAATTATCAGGATTATCTGGCCTTGAATAATGTATTTGCCGTGGGCGGCAGCTGGTTGACGCCGGCAGAAGCAATCTCGGCACGAAACTGGCAAGCAATAACGACCATGGCCATTGCCGGATAACTGAGAGCCTATGACGGAGCCAATACTGAGCGGTTTTAAACAACGCCTGGAAAACATTTATTCTGAGCGGAATGATCACGGCGAGCTGGCGCAGCATATTATGCGTTTGTGCCAGCAATTTTCTGACAGCAATATCCGGGTAGAAAAAACAGCCAGAGCGGAGCGCTGGTCAGAACAGGACGTCATCCTGATCACCTACGGCCACAGCATTCAGCAGGAAGGTGAGATTCCGCTGCAAACACTGGGGGATTTTTTACGCGGTCATCTGCTCAATACCATCAATAATGTGCATATTTTGCCGTTTTTTCCGTACAGTTCGGATGATGGTTTTTCGGTGATTGATTACCGTCAGGTAAACCCGGACTGGGGCAACTGGGAAGATATCAGCGCGATCGCCCACGATTTTGATCTGATGATGGATCTGGTGATTAACCATTGCTCGCGGGAAAACTTATGGTTTGTCGATTACATCGGTAATCGTGAACCCTACAGTGAATATTTTATTGAAGTTGACCCGGAAACCGATGTATCGGCGGTTACCCGGCCACGCAATACGCCGCTGTTAACACCGGTGCATACTCACCGTGGGGTGCGTCATGTGTGGGCCACCTTCAGTGAAGACCAGATCGATCTGAATTTTGCCAATCCCCGTGTCCTGCTCGAATTCATTCAGATATTGCTGCTGTATGTGGAGCGCGGAGCACGCTTTATCCGCCTGGATGCCATTGCCTTTCTGTGGAAAAAAATCGGCACCCGCTGCGTGCATCTGCCGCAGACCCATGAAGTGGTCAAACTGTTGCGCGATGTACTCGATTATGCGGCTCCGGAGGTGGTGTTGATTACCGAAACCAACGTGCCAGTGGCTGAAAATCTGAGTTATTTCGGTCAGTCCGATGAAGCCCATATGGTGTATCAGTTTGGTCTGCCGCCATTAGTATTGCATGCTCTTAATCGTGGTAATGCCAGCTTTCTGACGGATTGGGCTGATAAAATTCCGCCATTACCGGCCGGTTGCAGCTACCTGAATTTTACCGCTTCACATGATGGTATCGGTGTGCGCCCGGTGGAAGGTATTTTGCCAGAGCGCGAAGTGCAGGATCTGATTGATTCCATGCACCGCTTTGGTGGCTTTGTCAGCATGAAAGCCAATGCGGACGGCAGTCAGAGTCCGTATGAAATTAACATCAGTTTGTTTGATGCCTGCATGGGTACGCGACGCGGCAGTGATCATTTTCAGGTGCAGCGTTTTCTGTGTTCGCAGGCGATCATGCTCGCTATTCAGGGCATTCCTGCACTGTATATTCACAGCCTGGTGGCGACACCCAATGATCTTGAACATGTTGAACAAACCGGCCGCACGCGTTCGATTAACCGTAAAATCTGGAACCGTCACGAGCTGGAATGTCTGCTGAGTAATCCGGTAACGCCGCAGGCGGAAGTGTTCAGTGAGTTACGCCGCATGATTAAAATCCGTCGTCAGCAGAGCGCCTTTCATCCGGATGCACGGCAAGATATTGTGCGCATTAATTCCGATTTATTTATTGTTAAACGCACCAGTGTGGATAACAGCCAAACACTCTATGCGTTGTCGAATGTGACTGAGCGTATTCTGCAGTTGCCACTGGCCAGCCTGGGTTTTTTACCGGGTGGAATGTCCAATCTTCTGAGCCATGACGAGGCAGATAGTGCCTTAGCAGAGGTCTTAACCCTGGCGCCGTATCAGACGGTCTGGCTGACCCAGTCGTAACCGTTGCCAGCCAGGCTGCTCGCGTTTAATCACGCGCTGCTGGCCTTGTCAGCGGCTCAGGCCGCCGATCATCAGACGGATAATCTCCTGACGCCAGGGGGCTATCTGAGCATCGTTAAAGTCGTTCAGTGCCACATGCTTTACGGTTTCCATCAGCATCGCGGTCACCAAACGGGCGGCAATCGCCGTATCCATTTCGCGGCGCAAAAAATTCTTGTTGATACCGTTAAGCAGATAATAGGCGGTAAATTCGGCGAATAATTCCTGAATGCGGTTTACCGCATCACTGATCTCCGCATCCACACCATAAGATTCGTAGAAAGCGATGCGTGCCAGTTGTGGCCGTTCACGAAAAATGGCGATCAGGCGGTCAGCAATGCGTTCCAGCTGTTGCTGATATTCCGTCAGCGAGTTGGTGTTGGGCGGCTCCTGCTGTACGACGGTCGCCATCTCGCTGAGCAGCAGGTTGAGAATTTCGTTAAAAATATCCCGTTTGTTTTTGTAGTAGCGATAGACCGTGCCATGGCCAATGCCCAGGCGGGTGGCGATATCGGCAATACCGCTGGCGTGAAAGCCTTTGTCGGCAAAAATATCGATGGCGGCATCGAGGATGTCCTGACGACGGCGGGCAATTTTCTCGGGTGAAGCGATATTGGCCATAACTATCCTGCTGGCCGCGCGGTGTTTAATGTCCGGGGCGTAAAACGGAAACGGACGTCATTTTTGAGGGCCGGGGGCATATTGTCAAATACAGGGTCTTCGCCGCCTCTGATAGCCAATGGTTCTTAGATAGCAGAAACAGCGGGGTTATATTGCTGTATAACTGTTGTATAGTTTTTTGGTGCTTTGTGTTCGTAACAGGAGAAGGAATATGACCACCACAGAATTCAAGAAAGTGCTGCGTTCAGGCCAGGCTGAGGTGAACATTCTGGCCAATGAAGGGGATCTCTATCTGGTGCAGATTGAACATCTTGGGCAGCGCAGTCTGCTGATGGAGGGCGGAATGCCGATGCGCTTCCGCGGTTTGTCAGAATGCTCCGGTAAGCTGGCGAGCCTGGGGGCACGTGAGGGCTTTATGGTACAGCAGCTGCCTTACGATGAAATGATCAACAACGCCGAGCGTCCGCAGGCTGGCCGCCTGCCAATGCATTTTCATTAATTCTGAGTATCTGGTCTATGCAGTGGCAGACGACAAACCATTACTGATTTTCCGTCAGTGATGGTTGTCTTCTTCGACCGCTTCATAAATACGATCAAGAATATCCGGCACGGCTGAAATCACCCGGTTCCAGCTGGGAATAAAGGGCGTTTCCATCGGATTGGCGAGGAAATGCTCACCGGCAGCCATAATATTTTCGGCAAAGAGTTCTACGGCCTTTTCTTCGGCATGGCGATCGAGTGTTAAGCCATTCATGCGCGCATCGTTGTAATAGGTTTCAACAAAATCCAGCGCAATGCGGAAGTAGGTGGCTTTGATTGAGCGGAAGGTTTCGGTAGTAAAAATCTCTCCCTGAGTGGCCAGCTTACGGAAAATGGCTTTGCAGATGTCGGTGCTCATTTTCGATAGTCCCCGACTAGCGTCTTCTTCCGACAGAGGCTGGTGTTTATGGTCATACACATCGGCAATATCGACCTGGCAGATGCGATTGGTTGAATAGTTCCGCTTCATTTCTGACAGCACGCCGATTTCCAGCCCCCAGTCGGAGGGAATGCGGATATCGTTCAGCACATCGGTACGCATGGAAAATTCACCCGACAGCGGATAGCGGAAACTGTCGAGATATTCCAGATAATCGAGAGAACCATAGACTTTTTTCAGTGCGCGGATTAACGGCGTTACCAGTAAGCGGCTGACCCGGCCGTTGAGTTTCTGTGCAGCCACGCGGGCATAAAAACCTTTGGCAAATTCATAGTTAAATGCCGGATTGGCCACCGGATAAATCAGACGGGCCAGCATACTGCGCTCGTAAGTCACAATATCGCAATCGTGCAGGGCTACGGCTTCGGCGCGCCCGGAAGCCAGTACGTAGCCATAGCAGTACCAGACATTACGGCCTTTCCCCATTTCTTTCGGCGCCAGCCCTTCATTCTGCAGCAGTTCGTCAATTTTGCGCAGGCGCGGGCCATCGTTCCATAAAATGCGGTGATGCTGTGGCAGGCGCGAGAAAAACTCCCGGGCATGGGCATATTCTTTTTCATCGGCGCGATCAAGGCCAATCACGATTTCGTTAAGGTAGGGGACTTTGGCAACGTCGTTAATAATGTTGTCCAGTGCCGGGCCGCTGAGTTCGGAGTAGAGAGAGGGCAGCACCAGCGACATGGGCCTGATACGTGAAAAACTGATGAGTTCTTTTTCTAATTCATCCAGCGGACGGTCAACCAGATTATGCAGAGTGGTAATAATGCCGTTCTGATAAAAATCAGCCACTATGAGCCTCCTTGAACAGGTCATCTAACAGGGAAAGTAAGGTTTCATTCCAGCCCGCCGGTCCGGCTTTGCTGGCAATCCGCAGCTGTGGGTGCTGCAGTTCGAGGGTGTTTTTTATGCCGGGAATGACTATGGCGTAGTCGGCGGCGCTGAGCATGGCGCGGTCGTTTTCGCCATCGCCGAGGGCGATCACTTTGACCGGCTGTTGCCATAACGCTTCGTAATGATGACGGCAGAATTCCAGACCGTGGGCCTTATCGTTGGGGCCCATTACATGATGAAAACGGCCGCCACTGAGCAGACGCAGATTGTGCATGGTCAATGCCTGGCGGAACTCCTCTAATTGCTTTTCCGTACCGGTCCAGACCAGCGGTTCGGACGCGCTGCGTTGTTTTGCCAGATGCGCATCCTCTACCGATAAGCCGGTTAATGCCGCTACTTCGGTGGCGGTCATATCGTTAAAGCCGCGGAACTGAAAACCCTGCTGACGCAGACTGTGCAGCACTTTCAGTATGGCCAGATAGCTGCTGTGCAGAATTTCGCTGTTGTAGCCATTACCGTTGCTTTTCGGAATAAAAATCGCGCCGCCGTTTTCGCAGACAAAGGGATCGCGGTTATCCAGCGTTTCTCTCAGAAGCAGCATTTCATCGAAGGTTTTACTGCTGTTAAACACGCAGGGAATATTCAGGGTACGGAGTTTTTTCAGGGCTTTTTCTGCGGCTTGCGCGCTGTAGCTGTGATGATCAAGCAGGCTGCCGTCGAGATCGGTCACCACGACCAGGGGCAGCTCCGGCGGAGTATTGTGTGGATGTGTGGTTGTGTTCATGGTTTATCCACCTCCTGTGTTTTGCTGTGAATGGCGGCAACCTGATGCTGCGTGTCGAGTTCCAGCACCAGATCGGCATGCTCAGGCAGCTCGCGCAGTGCATTTTCGGTCAGGCGCTGATAGTGCTGAATAAAGCGTATCAGCCCGGCCTCGCTGAGGCTGCGGTCGGTGGTTTTGTTCAGGCTGATTTTGTTCTGTGATAAGGCTTCCGATTGTTTGCGGTTGTTGTCTTCCTGTTCGCGCCGCCATTGGTGCACGGCTTTCATATCGGGCACTTTCAGCATCAGCAGGCGGTCGATCTGAGTGAACCAGTCGGCATAGCTGCCGGCCAGTTGCTGATTCACCCAGCGCCGCCATTGGCCATCCGCATCGTCGCTGCTTTCCAGGCTGTTGATCGGCGTTTGCAGGTCATCGTCGCTGACCGGTCGGCAGCCCACACACCAGCCTTCAAACAGGATCAGATCGACCGGGCCTGTTACTTTGTGCCAGTAGTTATCGGGCAGGCGATCATCCTGAATTTTGTCAAAGGCAGGAATCAGTAGCTTATCGCCTTCCGCCAGTTGGCGCAGTTGGCGGGTCAGTAGTATGCCCAGAGCCACGTCATGGGTGCCGGGTACGCCGCGGGTGCTCAGCAGCGGGTGAATATTCAGGGCCAGCTGGCTGCGTTCGGAGTGCGTCAGGTAGAGATCATCAATCGACAATACCACGGTGTTCCAATCCAGCACCTTACGGTAAACCCGTGCTAGTGCCTGGCAGAGGGTGGATTTCCCCGAACCCTGGCCGCCATGAATACCGATCATTGGCACACGGCTGGTCATTGTTGCTTTTTCAGCGGCCAGCCAAGCGGCAAGCGGTGCCCAGACATCCGGCCACTGGCTCAGCCAGGCGGCAGGAAAGTCCTGCAGCTCTGTTTCGCCAGCGCTGCGTAATTGTTCCAGCAGTTGTGGATCGCTGCTGAGTGAGTGTGGCCAGAGTGTGGGTTGAAGATTCATATCGATACCTGTTATCTGTCCCGGAAAAGATGACGCTTTAAAGCATCTCTGATTCATTCACGCGAAGCTGTGCAGAACGATTCATAGGTGCCTTAACTAATGGTAGAGCAGATACATCAATGAGACAGAGCAGACATTGTGCCAGTTGCGGGCTTCTGCTTATTTTCCCCGGCCTGTCGCAGCCGGCAGCCGTGGCTGGTACTGGTTTTTATCGCATCTGTGGCTGAGCGGCGACACGATGAGCCGCGATACAATGTGCCAGACTCTACAGAGACAGTGATGATGAATGCTTCAATTTGGTGCGCTTATCGCGGGTATTTTTTCTGTGCATCATGCTGGTGCAATAATCACTGCTGTAATAACAGGACCGTGCGATAATCCACGGTTTTTCAACGGCTAAGGCCGTGACATCGGTGTATTCATAACCCCTTGAAAGGAGAGAACCATGCAGCCAAGAGTTGCCTATCAGGGCACCGCCGGTGCGTACTCGCACCTTGCCTGTTGTAAGGTATTTCCTGACTGGGAAGCCGTTGCCTGTGATGATTTTCAGACGGCGCTTGAATTAGTCGCTTCAGGCTTCGCTGACCGCGCCATGATTCCGCTGGAAAACTCAACCGCCGGGCGGGTTGAAGAAATTTACCGGCTGATCCCCAAAACCTCGCTGTTTGTGATTGCCGAACATTTTGAACCGGTTAATCACTGTCTGCTGGCGTTGCCGGGGGTGAATCTCAGCGATATTGAAGAAGTGGCATCTCATCCGCAGGCGTTGGCTCAATGTCATCAGCGCATTGTTAATCTTGGTATGAAAGCCGTTGCGGCGGTAGATACCGCCATGGAAGCGCGTAATCTGAGTCAGGGTAAAAACCGCAGTCGCGGGGCGATTGCCTCGGCGTTGGCCGCCGAGTTGTATGGCCTGAATGTGGTGCACGATAACTTTCAGGATGTGATCGGTAATACCACCCGTTTTCTGGTGTTCAGTCGTGAACAGGAACACTTACAGGCCGAGGCGGGGATGGATTACATCACCAGCATTCTGTTCTCGGTACGAAATATTCCGGCAGCGCTATACAAGGCGCTCGGTGGCTTTGCAACCAATGGGGTGAACCTGCTGAAGTTAGAGAGCTATATGGATGGTGGCACCATGGAGGCCAGTCATTTTCACGTCGATATCCAGGGCCACCCGCAACAGCACAATATGATGCTGGCGCTGGAAGAACTGGAGTACTTTGCCCGGGAAATGCGCATATTAGGCAGTTATCCGGCGCACGATTACCGCGTTTAAGGCGAACATTCAGACATACACTTTCAGCGGATAATCGGCCTGTAATTGCAGCACCAGAGCCTGCAGTGGCTGTAGTTGCAGTTGTCCGCGCTGAAAGACCAGTGCGCTATGCGGGTCCTGAGTATCTGCGTCTTGATGCAGGCTATTCAGCAGACAGCTGGCGAGTGCCTGCGGATGCAGACTGGTTAATTGCGGCTGTCTGGAAAAATTCAGCAGAATTAATAACCGTTCCCCGGCGCTGGCATTAATGGCGCTGCGTTCGTAGGCCAGAACATTGTCCGGTGCCTGCAATAAACGCAGATTGCCCTGGTTGAGCGCGGGCATTTTTTTCCGCAGCCAGATCAGCTTTTTATACCAGCTCAGCAGGCTGTCCGGGTCGTGATGTTGATGCGCAACACTGTGCGCAGGGAGGGGCTCATCCGGCAGCCAGCTGCGGCCCTGAGTAAACGTGTTCGCCGGAGCATCCCACATCATCGGCCGGCGACAGCCATCGCGTCCGGGGTGCAGCGGCCAGTAGCGGATGCCCACCGGATCTTTAAGGTCACGGCGTTTAACGCCTTGCTCAGGCATGCCGGTTTCTTCGCCATAATATAAAAACGGTGTGCCGCGTAAGGTCAGTAATAGTGTTGCCAGTACTTTAAGACGCGCCAGTGTGTGCTTGCCGTCGCGGTAGCGGCTGGCGTGGCGGCGGAAGTCATGGTTGCTTAAGGTGTAATTGGGCCAGTTGTCATCGCCTAATACATCCACCCATTTTTTAATAATGGCGTGGAAAGCGGCCGCTTTAAACGGTGCGCGCAGAAATTCAAAATTAAAGGCCAGATGCAGCTCGTCATTCTGACCATAATAACTGGCCGGTAAATCACTGTTGCCGGCTTCGGCGAGCATAATTTCACCCACCATCATGCGTTGCGGAAAGGTATCCACCCAGCGTCGCATGTCATGCAGCAGGCTGTGCATTTCCGGCTGATCACGGTCGAATATGTGGCGCTGACGATCGTAAGGCCGCGCCAGTCTGAACCAGTCGGTTGGGTTATTACGCAACCGGGCATCTTTGTAATACAGATTCACCACATCCAGGCGGAAACCATCCACTCCTTTATTCAGCCAGAATTCCATAATTTCGCGAACGGCTTGTTTAACCGCCGGATTGCGCCAGTTAAGATCCGGTTGTTGCGGCAAAAAAGAGTGGTAGTACCAGGCGTTACGCTGCGGATTAAACGTCCAGCCACGACCACCAAAGCAGCCGAGCCAGTTATTGGGAGGCTGTTCGCCCTGATGCCAGATATACCAGTCGGCTTTATCCGACCCCGGCGTGCAGCTTTGCTGAAACCAGGGGTGTTGATCCGATGTGTGGTTGACGACCAGATCAAGAATAATGCGGATATTGCGCTGGTGCGCCTGCTGCAGTAATTCGTCGAATGTTTCCATGCTGCCAAATACAGGATCGATGGCGCAGTAATCGCTGATGTCGTAGCCAAAATCGTGCATCGGTGAGGGAAAAAATGGCGACAACCAGATGGCGTCGATGCCGAGAGAATCCGGGGTGCCATCGTTCAGATAATCGAGGCGCTGAATCAGACCGCGCAGATCGCCAATGCCGTCAGCGTTGCTGTCCTGAAAGCTGCGCGGATAAATCTGATAAAACACTCCCTGTTGCCACCAGTTCATACCGGCTCCTGTGATCGCTGAGGGCGCAATTATTAAGGGCAGTTTGTGACAGGGTTATGAAGCGCGTGCGTATTAACCGGTTCAACTCAAGGCTGTGTTCAGGATGGTGGTGTCTGCAGCCAGCGCTGGCATAACTGCCGCAGCTGTTGCTGGCGGATGGGTTTGCTGAGGAAATCATCAAAGCCATTGTTCATGGCCTTTTCGCGGTATTCCGGTAGTGCGTGGGCGGTGATGGCAATAACAGGAACCCGTTTGCCTGAAGCGGATAACTGTTCACTTTCACGAAGCAACAGAGTGGCCGTAAAGCCATCCATTAGCGGCATTTCACAATCCATTAAAATAAGATCCGGGCGCTGCGTCTCAGACATTGCTTGCCAGGCTTCAGTGATGCTTTGGCCATCATTGAACAGTTCGTACTGCAGGTCGAGGTGACGCAACATACCGGCAATCACTTTTTGATTTACCGGGTTATCTTCAGCAACCCAGACGCGGTAGTCGCCTGATAATAAAGACGGCGCATGGTGGCTGTTACCGTACAGGGCTCCCTGGCCATTCAGGCGGCGCACAATGCTGGATGTTTTCAGTGGCCGGACAAGCTGACGCCAGGGTTCAAGACCCGGCATATTTTTATCGCACAGATAAATAATATGTTGTTCCTGCGGATTGTGCAGATGGCTGCAGGGCTGATCGCTGAACACTAAATCGGCCGTTTTTTGCTCGGTTGGCTGAAAGCCAAGCTCGCGCATAAACCGAGTGGCCAGCTCGCGCTCTTCCGGGTTGCTCAACTGAATATGAACGCTGCCTGTGGTAATGGTTTCCAGATTCAGCGGATTGGAGGGCTGGCAGCCGGGCAGGGTAAGCATAAACTCGCTGCCTTCACCTGTACGGCTGCGGACGCTGATATCTCCCCCCAGCAGAGTGGTTAATTGTTTGCAGATGCTCAGCCCAAGCCCTGTACCACCATAATGACGCGAAGTGGATATATCGGCCTGACTGAAATGCTCAAATAACCGTGACTGATACTCCTCGCTGATACCGATGCCGGTATCTTTAATACAGAGCCGCATTGTTTCAGCGGAAAAACGCAGGTCCAGAGTAATACTGCCGTTATCGGTAAATTTAACGGCATTACTGAGCAGGTTGTTGATGATCTGTCGCAGGCGTGTGGGGTCGGTGTTAATGGTCTGATACAACGGCAGATGCAAATAAGCCAGCAATGTCAGCCCTTTTTCTTGCGCCTGCCGGGTGTAAAGTGTCAGGCAATCGCTGACCAGTTCATGTAAGGCAACGTCCTGCATTTCCAGCTGCAGTTTGCCGGAATTCATTTTCGATAAATCCAGAATATCGTTCAGGATGGTCAGCAGCGATTCACCCGAGGTATTAATCGTTTCCAGATAACGCTGCTGCTGCAGATCAAGAGGGGTTTGCCCTAATAATTGCACCATGCCCAACACGCCATTCAGTGGCGTGCGGATTTCATGGCTCATCATGGCCAGAAACGCCGACTTTGCCTGATTTTCTGCCTCTGTCTGCTTACGTTGCAGTTCTGCTTCCTGCATGCGGTAACGTGAGCGCAGAGTTTCGCGCTGTGCTTCGGTCATTTGTTCCAAGGTTAATTTATGTTGCTGGCGCTCTTCATAAAAACGCAGCGCAATGGCCATGCTATGAGTGCAGACTAAAAGTATTGAGCCAATGTGTGATGAGTACTCGATCCAGGGGGTGATGGGTAAAAACCCTTCCTTACTCATGCTGTGAATAATCACGCCAAGCAATAAAGTCAGCCAGCCTGCGGCATAAAATAAGCCGGATAGCGTCCGCTGGAGCGCGACGCAGATACCGATCACCAGGCTGAGAAAACCAATAAGAATGGTACTGGTCATGGTTACTTTTACGGCCAGCTGATAGTCAATAAAAAAGCTGGCTGTCAGCGTCAGTAATGGCAGGTAAAAGTCTATCTGGTTGATTCTGTGCAGGCGCGGGTGATGTTGTTTCAGGCGCAGAAAACGCTGCGCAAACAACGCCGAAAAAATGCACGCTGCGGATACACAAAGAATGGTTAAACGCTCTTGCAGCCATAAACCGTCAGGCCATAAATACTCAAAACCAAACCCGCTTAACGATACATAAAACATCAGATAAGCCAGCATAAAGCAGACAAAATAAACGATGTATTTTTCGCGGGTGGTGATCGCAATAAAAAGATTGAAGACGATGATGGCTGCAATAAAGCCGATATACAGTCCCGCCCATATATAGTCATCGGTGTTTTCTGCCTCCTGCTCATCCCGGAGCCAGAAGGCAACAGGAACCTGCATCGATCCCTGACTTTGCGCACGAATATAAATATCGTAATGACCGGCGTATTTCAGATGCAAAGGAATATGAAAATTGCGGTGACGTATCGGCCGGCTGCTAAACGGCAAGGCATCGCCAAATTGCTCTTGCTGTTGGGTCCGTTGATCAAACTGAATATACAGATCAACCAGATCCAGCAGTGGAAATTCAATACTTAATCGCCACTGGTCGCTGGCTTCAGGCAGGTGGATTTGCACATGAAACCAGTAGGCGTCGGCGGATAAACCAAAATTGGGTATCGTATCAGGGTGTGGCTGCCAGTTTGGCTGAAGAGCCAGCAACTCATGCAATGCCAGCGGATGATTGCTGGTTTCGCGCCAGTATTGTAACTCGCTGCCGAGTGTCCGGCCGGAATCCTGAGGGGTTAACGTCCAGCGATCCGTTTCTGCCGAAGACGCTGTGGGAGTGAGCAATAAACACAGCAGTAAGAGTAAAGCCCGGATCAGCCGCTCGCGGGCTGCTGCCGGAACAATACCGGAATCAGCGGCGGATGCCCTGTTGTTGGCTGCGGTAATCACCCGGTGTCAGTCCCATCCATTTTTTGAAAGCGCGGTGGAATGTGCTGGTTTCGGTATATCCCAGGTACTCGGCAATCTCACGGATGCTGGTATCCTGCTGTGCCAGTCGCAGGCTGGCTTCTTCCAGCCGGCACTCATCTTTCAGCTTCTGAAACGATGTCTGTTCATCGAATAAACGTCTTCTCAGTGTAGCACCGGAAACTCCCAGCTGAGTGGCGCTGTGCGCCAGATCCGGCAGGCAGGCGATATCATAACGGCGGAACAGCTGGCGTAACTTACCGGTCATGCTTTCGTGCGGGTTCGGCCGGGCGAGAAAATCGGCCGGGGAGTGATTCAGGAAGGCACGCAGAGAAGCCGCCGTTTGGCTGACAGGCAGGGTAAGAACGCGGCTGGGGATCAGCAGATAGGTGCTGTCTTCATTAAATTTAACCGGCGTGGCGAATAAATTCTGATACAGCACAGCATGCGCGGGTGGTGGGTAGCAGCAACCCACCGACAGCAATGGTATGCCCTGGCCCACCAACCAGCTGCTCAGGCGATGCCAGATAGCCAGCAGTGATTCGCTGAGAAAATGGTCCGGATCGCAGCTCATGTCGTGTTCTATCTGAATGCGCGACAGTTGCGGGCCGTGTATTACACGGATATTAGGAGCCCCATCAAACAAGGCGTAAAAGCGCCGGGCCCGATGCAGGGCGTGTTCCAGCGACGAACAACTGATGATGGCTTTGCACATCATAGCAAAGGTGCCGGAATGGCTGCGCACCGGTGCCAGTCCCATTAATTCGTCATCACTGTGCGCCCAGAGTACCGCCATCAGGCTGGCATAATCGTTGGCATTAATTTGCCCGTCCGGGTTATTCAGAATAGCTGGATCAAGCCCGGCGGCAGCCCACAGATGGTGTGGATTCAGTCCCAGCCCGGCAGCACCGCGCAGAGGGGCATCAATAAAAGGGCGGGGTATCCAGTGACTCGACATGCCTGAAACTCACAGTATCCGGCCGGAGTGGCCGGGTGTGATTTTGTTGTTATTGATCAGGAATAGCAAGGATGGCTGAGCATATCTGTCAGCCTCGGGAGGGCGATTTCAGTGCGCTTTGGGCTGGAAGACCGTGGTTTTGTTGCGGCCACTTTCTTTGGCATGGTACAGCGCTTTGTCTGCAGCCTGCAGCCAATCCTGCGCCGTAGTAAAGCTTTTCTGGTAGCGTGCAATACCCAGACTGGTGGTGGCGCGAATGCTTTGCTGACCGTATTTGATTTCCATCCGTTCGATCATTTTGCGCACCCGCTCGGCAAAGATAACGGCTTCATCTTCATCGGTATCCACCAGTAATGCGGCAAATACTTCGCCACCATAACGGCAAATCTGATCGGTCTGGCGCAAAGTCTGGCGCAATCCTTCGGACACCGAGCGCAGCACCTGATCACCGGCCTGATGGCCGTGATGGCCGTTAATCGAGCGGAAGTCATCCAGATCAAACATCACCAGTGTGCTGGGCAGTACCGAACGCTGACAGCGCAAAAACTCACGATCCAGCTCTTTCAGCCAGTAACCCCGGCTGGTCAGCTCGGTGAGCTGATCGGTACGGTTAAATTCACTCAGAGTCTGATTGGCCGACATCACATCTTCGCGACTGACGGCAATATCGGTGACGTCATAAATAATCACACAGATATGATCAACGCTGCGGTTAATGGATTCCAGCGGGATAATGCTGGTGTTCTGGTACATAACCGACGCGCGACCGGTAATTGGCCGGTAGTTTTTAAAGCGGAATAAATACGGGCGCTGCTCCCAGATGGTAAAGGTACGGGTTTTCAGCTGATAAACCGGTTCCGCTTTTTTCATAAACCAGTCTTTGGGAATCTCGCTGAATAAATCAAACAGATTTTCCCCTTTGGCTTTTTGCGGACTTAAGCCGCTGTGGCTTTCCATAAAACCATTCCACAGCTGGATATTGTACTGCCGGTCGAGTACCACCAGGCCAACATCAATATTCTGCAGAATATCCATCAGCCAGTGGATGTCACCAAATTCAATGTTTGAATCCGTCATACGTTAATCCAGCAGGTAATTAATTTTGTTGTTCAGTTTTCCGACCGAATCTTCGGTAAACAGCAGCAGCAGGTCGCAGTCGATATTCACATGCTCAATGGTGTAGTGAATTTCAATGGCCAGTGTTTTCGTCCATTGATGATTGCCACTTTTTAAAATGTCGTCGACTTTACAATGCTGCCCAAGCACCACCGGATGGCCCTGATTAAAGTGAATTTCCAGTTGCTCGCCAATGCCCTGAATACAGGCGCCGATTAACAGGGAGCTGACGTCCATGAGTAATTCCAGCTCGCCATAGCGGTCGAGTTCGCCGCCGTAGTTCATCAGTGCTGCCAGATCTGAGAAGCTGGTATCGTTAAACAGCAGCAGCGCTTCACCAGCAATGCCCGAGCCAATAAAGCCCTGGCATACGGCTGACATGGCAGAATCGGTTTCTGCATCCTGAATGGCCATATGCAGGTCGCTGGATTCGATCAGGTTAACTTTAGGAATGGGCAATACCACATACACGTCGAGCAGTCGTGCCAGCCGGTCAGCGGCCTGACCCATCGCTACGTTGGTCAGTTCCTGATAGCAGTCACGCTGGTCTTCGTTCAGCGATACTTCCGTCGATGTCACTGTCATATTATGCCCCTGTCAGAATGCCGTATTCAGTCAGCACTTCGCGGGCTTTTTCGGCATCAATTGGCTTTTTAATAAAAGCCATTGCGCCGAGTTTTTTGACCCGATCCTGAGCGTCAGGCTGGATGTCGCCGGATACGACAATCACCATGGCGGGCAGGTCTTCCTTGCGGATGGTTTCGAGTACACCGTAGCCATCCAGGTTGGGCATCGTCAGGTCGAGAAAAACCACTTCGCCTTTTCCTTCGCGGATGGCCTGTACGCCTTCCACGCCATCACCGGCAAAATGAATGTCCACTTCCCATTCTTTTGGGATCGCCCGTGCCATTTGCTTACGGGCAAAACTTGAGTCGTCGCAGATCAGAACGTTGGTAGCCATAGCTGTCATCAGCAGAAAAATTGATGACTAAGTAATAGTTGCCCGCTGCTTATTGAGCAACTAATCGGAAGGAATAGAGGGAAGAAAGTGCTGTTGCAGCCTGATAGTCAGACAAAGGTATCAGGCTGCCGTAAGAACGGCCTCAGCGTTTATCGTAAACCACAACCAACTGGCGGCTCAGCGCCAGCAGCACACCGTTGGCGGTATAAATTCGCGCTTCGGTATGGCCATAGCCATCGTGTGCCTGGCGGATATCCGCCTCGTACCAGAGCCAGTCACTGCCGCCCGGTAACTGCGGCAGCTGGCTCAGCGGTGTCACCATTTCGACGCTCCAGGTTACGCTGGCACAAGGTGCCGGACTTTTCAGCTTCTGCAGCAGAGTTGGCGGCCAGGCATCAATCAGCGCCACCAGATGGGCATTGCTCAGCGCGCGTTCGCCATCGTTAAAGCGCATCCAGCCACGGATAACATTGTGTTTGCTGTTGGTGAAGGGCAGGCCGCCATCCACATAGGTGAAGTTAATATGCTGGGTAAATTCCGGTGTCAGTCCTTTAATAAATGGCATGGCCTGGCCCGATCCTGGCTGGCCGCACTCAACGGCAGGAAGAGAAACCCGAATATCGGATTCCCGTTCGCGGCCAAAACAGGCATTAACCAGCGTAGTGACCTGATCCTGCTGTACGGTCTGGCCCTGATAATGAGCAATGGATTTACCGGCCCGTACGCTGTGACTGCTGAGCGTAAAAGGCTCGCCGGTATTGAGCGGGCCACAGAAGCTGACATTCAGTGAGCGCAGAATTTGCCCGGCATCCAGTCCTTGTTCTATACGGTGCAGAATCAGTGCCGCGGAAAGGCCGCCAAAGGTGGTGCGGCCCTGTCCCCAGCTGGGGTGGATTTCCAGCGTATCCTGCTGATTAACCTGTTGCAGATAATCGTCAAAATTCATACATCAATTCCGTGGTTACTGGTCACAAATGTCTTATGGCTGAGCGCAACACCTTAGCACGGGAGGCAACGGCAATCGCAGAGGATTGAGGCATCCGCGCGCAGAATGTCAGAGTTATGAACGATTTGGTCAATCGCTATTGGCGAAGCGGTCATTGCCAAAATCCGCGTTTGCGGTATAACGGGCGCCCTTTGCGCCGGTCAGGCCATTTCCTGATAGAATTCACACAGTCGTGCTGTGCCTGTCTGGCTATCACAATCACCCTCAGCGGAGATCTTATGAGCTTATCGGTTAAAACACGGGCCGAGCGTTTCGTTGCCACCCTGCGCCATTGTCAGGTACTGGGGCTTACGGTTGAAAGCGCGCAGGACAATGTACTGGTTATGCGCCTGCCATACAGCGAACAGATTGTGGGCAACCCGGTCACCGGCACTGTGCATGGCGGCAGCCTGACCACGCTGATGGATACCGCCTGTGGTACGGCGGTGTTCTCCTCGCTGCCGGGTTTTGAGTTGTGCCCGACACTGGATCTGCGCATGGATTATATGAAAGCGGCAACACCAAACCGCGATCTGTTTGCCGAAGCACGGGTAACGCGCGTGGCCAGTTCAGTGGTGTTTACCGAGTGCGAGGTATTTCAGGGTGAGGAACGCGATCTGGTGGCCAAGTGCGCCGCCACTTTTATGCGTATCGGCGAAAATATGACCCCACCGGAATTCCGTGCCCGTATCGAGCAGGGTGATGATGTAACGGCTGCAGGAGCTGCACAATGAGTTTTGAAACCGTGCTGCAACAGGCGCAGCAGAGTGGTGATTTCCAGCCGCTGGTGGATGGTATTCCCTATGCCAATTTAATTGGTCTGAAATTTCAGCGTTTTGGTCAGGATGTGCTGTTTCATCTGCCGGCCAACGAAGACAATATCGGTAATCCGATTTTACCGGCCATTCATGGCGGCGTGATCGGCGGCTTTATGGAGCTGGCGGCGTCACTGCATCTGATGATGACCATGGATACTGCCGCTTTACCGAAAATGATCGATTTTTCCCTCGATTACCTGCGCGCCGGGCGTCATCAGGATACCTTTGCTGAGTGTCAGGTCTGGCGTCAGGGCTCGCGCGTCGCCAACGTCGCCATTACCGCCTGGCAGACTGAGCGCACCAGTCCGATTGCTACGGCCCGCGCGCATTTTCTGCTGGCGCGTTAATGTCCTGCTGTTTCTCTTACGGCGGCTTTTCTGACCGCCGCTGATGCCTGCCCGGCGCGGATGTTTTGCATAAATAACCCGCCGGGTGTCTTGTCCGCGTAGTCTTCTCTGCCGTACACTCTGTGCCGATTCTGTCGGGGTGCCTCAGGATGTTCAGCGTGCTGAAACATCAAAGAGGTTGAGATCGCAATGTGTTTGCGGATCCCGTTGAACCTGATCTGGTTAGTGCCAGCGTAGGGAACAGAAAAGCGGGTTTTTCGCGGCTGTCGCCGATTTCTTAAACCCCGGTCAGTCACCGTTTACGGTGTGGGTCGTCAGTATTTTGCTGCTGCCTGTGATCATCTTTTTCTTTTCTTCGCTGCCTGCCGTTATTTTTCTTCCGTCGTCTGCGACGGCTAAAAAGGTATTGAGCATGGGCAAAAACAATTCAGCGCATACATCGTTAAGCGAACAGATGCGTGTTGACGAACTCTCTCTGCAGCCATTTCCGGCTTCCGGCAAATTCTATGTGCAGGGCAGCCGTGCCGATTTACAGGTCGCGCTGCGCGAAATTGCGCTGTCCGATACACAGCTGGCTAACGGTAAAACCGAAGCCAATGCGCCGCTGCGGGTATACGATACTTCCGGCCCTTACACCGACCCGGCAGTAAGTATTGATGTGCGCAAGGGGCTGCAACCGCTGCGTCAGAACTGGATTAATGAACGGAGCGATACTGAGGAGCTTACCGGTTTCAGCTCCGAATATGCGCGTATCCGCGATATGAACCTGACGCTGGAAAAACTGCGTTTTGAACTTAAGCGTCGTCCGCGCCGGGCATTGTCGGGCAAAAATGTCACTCAGCTGCATTATGCGCGACAGGGCATTATTACCCCGGAAATGGAATATGTGGCCATCCGCGAAAATCTGGCATTAAGCCGGGCACAGCTGGATGAGGCACAAAAAAGCCAGCATCCGGGGATGAGTTTTGGCGCGTCGATTCCGGCAGAAATTACCGCGGAATTTGTTCGTTCAGAAATCGCCCGCGGGCGGGCGGTTATTCCCAATAATATTAACCACCCGGAAACCGAGCCGATGATTATCGGCCGTAATTTTCGCACCAAGGTCAATGCCAATATCGGCAATTCGGCGGTCACGTCGTCCATCGAAGAAGAAGTGGAAAAGATGGTGTGGGCCACCCGCTGGGGCGCCGATACCGTGATGGATTTATCCACCGGTGATCATATTCACGAAACCCGCGAATGGATTATCCGTAATTCACCGGTGCCTATTGGTACTGTGCCTTTGTATCAGGCGCTGGAAAAATGCAATGGCGTGGCCGAAGACCTGACCTGGGAATTATTCCGCGATACCTTAATTGAGCAGGCCGAACAGGGCGTGGATTATTTCACCATTCACGCCGGTGTGCGTCTGGCGCATGTGCCGCTGACCGCCAAACGGGTGACCGGTATTGTCAGTCGTGGTGGTTCGATTATGGCGAAATGGTGTCTGGCGCATCATAAAGAGAGTTTCCTGTACACCCATTTCGAAGACATCTGCGACATTATGAAAGCCTACGATGTCTGCTTTTCCCTCGGCGATGGTCTGCGCCCCGGCTCCATTGCCGATGCCAACGACGAAGCGCAGTTTGCCGAATTAAAAACCCTGGGTGAATTAACCAAAATCGCCTGGAAGCACGATGTGCAGACCTTTATTGAAGGTCCGGGTCATGTTCCGATGCATTTAATTAAAGAAAATATGGAAATGCAGCTCGAGCATTGTGACGAAGCGCCGTTTTATACCTTAGGGCCGCTGACCACCGATATTGCGCCGGGCTACGACCATATTACCTCAGGCATCGGCGCGGCATTAATTGGCTGGTATGGTTGCGCCATGCTGTGTTATGTCACGCCGAAAGAGCACTTAGGCCTGCCTAATAAAGAGGATGTTAAACAGGGCTTAATTACCTACAAAATTGCTGCTCATGCCGCTGACTTAGCCAAGGGCCATCCGGGCGCACAGCTGCACGATGATGCGATGTCGAAGGCGCGTTTTGAATTCCGCTGGCAGGATCAGTTCAACCTGGCTCTCGATCCGGATACGGCACGCAGTTACCACGACGAAACTCTGCCGAAAGAAGGCCATAAGCTGGCGCATTTCTGTTCTATGTGCGGGCCAAAATTCTGCTCGATGAAAATCTCGCAGGAAGTGCGCGATTTTGCTTCGGCTCAGGAGGCGGAAGAAGTACTGCAAAGCGAAGGCGTGTCGCAGAGCAAAGAAGCGCAGCAGGGCATGGCTGAAAAAGCCGCTGAATTCCGCGCCAGCGGCAGTGCGCTCTATCAGGAGGCTGAAGCATGAGCGAACAGCGTCGGGTTTGTATTGCCGGCGCGGGCCTGATGGGCAGCTTGCTGGCGTGGCGTCTGGCCCGCCAGGGCTTTCAGGTGGAGGTGTACGAAGCTGCCGCCGAGGATCAGCCCGCCAGTGCGGCACATACCGCCGCGGCGATGGTCGCGCCTTACAGCGAGCGCTCACTGGCGCATCCGGATGTTTTTGCACTGGGCCTGCAGTCGTTGCAACTGTGGCCGCAGTTATTACCGGAGCTGCACGCCGACAGTGGCATTGCCGTGCACTATGGCCAGAGCGGCAGTCTGGTGGTGGCCCATCCGGCGGATCAGGCCGAGCTTGCGCAGTTTGCTCAGGATCTGCGTCAGGGCGGTTTATGGAATCCCGCCGATGACGGCCGTGAAAACGAAGCCGCCATTCAGCGTCTCAATCAGGCACGGTTGCAGGATCTTGAGCCAGCACTGAATCCGCAATTGGCCGAAGGTTTCTGGCTGCGCCACGAAGCCTGGGTCGATAACCGTGCGTTATTACCGGCCCTGCACAAAGCAGCGCGCAGCTTTGGCGCGCGCTTTTATTTTTCAACAGCGCTGAACGATTTCCCACCTTACGCCGCCATAAAGCTTGATTGTCGTGGTTTGGGCGCCAAAGCTGCCTTGCCACAGCTGCGTGGCGTACGCGGTGAGGTGTTATGGATTGAAAGCCAGGAGGTGCAGATTTCGCGGCCAATTCGGTTGCTGCATCCGCGCTATCACCTCTATCTGGTGCCGAAAGGGTGCCACCGTTATGTGCTGGGGGCGACCGAAATTGAAAGCGAAGACCGCTCGCCGGTCAGTGTGCGCTCGGCGCTGGAAATGCTCAGTGCGCTCTATTGTCTGAGTCCGGCGCTGGCCGAAGCGCGGATTCTGAATTTCGACGTCAATTTACGCCCGGCACTGGCCGACCATCGCCCGCAGATCCTTGCTCAGGAGGATGGGCTGCTCAGCATTAATGGCCTGTTCCGTCACGGTTATCTGCTGGCGCCAGCGCTGCTGCAGCGCCTGCAACAACAGCATGGCTTAGCTCTTGGACTGGAGCCTGCGCCAACCGGGCAGTCCGCCCCTTCAAAGTCCATCCCCTCACAAGCCATCGCCTTCGGAGGTGAAGCATGCGCCTGATTATTAATGGCGAGTCCTGTGATCTGCCGGTCAGCGCAGGGCTTAGCCTGTATCAATTGCTGCAACAGCTTGGCTATCTGCAAATACGGTCGGAGGATGCGGCTGTGAGTGGCAATTTTATTGTTGCCGTGAACCAGCAGATCGTCAGTGCGGCGTTATATGCGGGTACATACCTTAACGAAGATGACTGCATCGATATTCTCGGTGCCATTACCGGTGGCTGAGCAGGGTTCTGGAGAAGGATATGAATACAGAAAATAATGCTGCACCTGACGCTGGTGGCGACGTGCTGCAGATTGCCGGCGAAACCATCGGCAGCCGTTTGTGGCTGGGCTCTTCCCTGTACCCGTCACCCCAGGTGATGGGTGATGCCGTTGCCGCGGCAACGCCGGGATTCGTTACCGTATCGCTGCGCCGGCAGAGTGCCGCTCAGCTACAGGAGCAGGTGAGTGAACATGGCCACTGGCATCTGCTGCATCAGCAACTGGCCAGTACCGGGGCAAAACTGCTGCCCAATACAGCCGGTTGTCACAGTGCCCGTGAAGCGATTTTACTGGCGCAGATGGCGCGCGAGCTGTTTGCCACCGACTGGATCAAGCTCGAAGTTATCGGTGACGACTACAGCCTGCAGCCGCATCCGCTGCAGCTGGTGGAAGCCGCGCGCGAGCTGGTGGCGCAGGGGTTTAAGGTGCTGCCGTACTGCACCGACGATCTGGTGCTGTGTCAGACCCTGCTGGAGTTGGGCTGTGCGGCGGTGATGCCCTGGGGTGCTCCTATTGGCACCGGCAAAGGGCTGATGAATCCGTATCAGCTGAAAACCCTGCGCGAACGTCTGCCACAGGCGGTATTGGTGGTGGATGCCGGATTGGGCAAACCCTCTCAGGCGATGGCGGCGCTGGAAATGGGCTTTGATGCGGTACTGCTCAATACGGCGGTGGCGCGTGCCCATGATCCGGCGGCGATGGCGGGAGCGTTTAAACAGGCGGTGGATGGCGGCCGGGCTGCCTATCGTGCTGGCCTGATGTGCGAGCGTGATCAGGCATCCCCCTCAACACCAACATTAGGATTGCCGTTCTGGCATCAGACCGGAGGTGGAGTATGAGCCTTATTTCAGGCCCGGTGAGCCGGGCAAAAATCTGGAGCATCGCCGCCTCCGACTGCAGTGCCGGCGCCGGCATTCAGGCGGATTTAACCATGGCGCGGGCGCTGGATACCGATTGTGCCACGCTGATCTGTGCCATTACTGCGCAGAACAGTCAGGGTGTGCAGGCCGTTGAAGTGCTGTCGCGGGCGATGCTGGAACAGCAATGGCAGAGCCTGAAAGCTGACGGCTGGCCGCAGGCGATTAAAATCGGCTGGTTGCCACCGGGCAATCTGCTGCTGCCCTGGTTGCTGGAAAAACTGCAGGAATACGCAGGCCCCGTGATCTGGGACCCGGTGCTGTCGGCCTCGCAGGGCGGTTTACCTCAGGCGAACTGGCCGAAAGACGCATTGCAGGCCCTGCTGCAGCGGGTTGATGTACTGACGCCTAACCTGGCAGAAGCACAGGCGCTGCTGGCGTTATTGCAGCCGCAGGATAATGAATATGGCCAGCTGCTGACTGACTGCGGCGCAGCTGGACATCCACATCCAGCAGTAAACTCAACTGCAACCGCCGCCGCACTGCAGGCTTTGGGCGTTAAGCATCTGCTGATTACCGGCGGCGACAGCGCTCAGGCCGGCAGTGCGGAATCTGAAGAATGGATTCAGGATGCGTTCTTTGCGGCTCCTCTGAATGCTTCTGCAGACGCTTTCGGTGATCAGCTACCCGGCCCGGATTTATTGCGGGCGTTTGTATTCCGCCACCGGCGCTTACCGCTCAAGGCGCACGGTACCGGCTGTCATCTGGCCAGTGCCATTGCCTGCGGTCTGGCGCAGGGCCATACGCTGTACGATGCCCTGAGCAGAGCGGTGGCGGCGGTGCGTCTGGCAATCCGTTCAGCCAGTGAGCGCGCCAATGGTTACCACAATGCCTGGGCGCGCCCGCTGAGTGAGTCGGTGGCCGAAGATTGGCCGCAGGTCGTTCCTGTGCAACAGCGGACAACAGCTGTGCATTTTCCGCGCTTGCCGCAGCCTCTGGGGCTTTATGGGCTGGTGGATAATCTGCCGCATCTTAAACGTTTGCTGACGCTGGGCATCGACAGTCTGCAGTGGCGGGTGAAAAATCCCGCTGATGACTACAAAGCGCAGACGGCGCAAGCCATCCGTTGTGCTGCAGAGGCCTCAGTGCCTTTGTTTATCAACGACGACTGGCAGCTAGCGCTGGAATTGGGCGCTTTTGGTGTGCATCTGGGGCAGGAAGATCTGCTAACAGCGGATCTGCATGCGCTGGCCGAAGCGGGCATTGCACTGGGTATCAGTACCCACAGTGACTGGGAAATTGCCCGCGCACGCGGCGTTAACCCGTCGTATATCGCCTTTGGCCCGGTGTTTACACCACTGTCGAAGGTGTTGCGCTATACCCCGCTGGGGCTTGAGCAGCTGAACATCTGGGTGACGCGTTTTGCTGAGCGTATTGAAGGGCAGCGGCTGACCTGTATTGGCGGGATTACCGCAGCCAATGTGGCTCCGGTGGTGGCAACCGGTATCGGCTCGGTTGCCATTGTCACCGAGCTGGCGAACGACGCCGGGTTGCCGCAACGTCTGGCCGATTTGCGTAAGTGCATGCCAGCGCTTGAAATGCTCTGTTGCGACCCCATTTAAACAACACTGTTTTTTATGGCGCGTTGTAAAGGAGACGAACATGACCGCAGCCAGCAAAGAAACCTTGGGTTTTAAAACCGAAGTTAAACAACTGCTGCATTTGATGATTCACTCTTTGTATTCCAACAAAGAGATTTTTCTGCGTGAGTTGATTTCCAACGCTTCAGACGCCTGCGACAAGCTGCGTTTTGAAGCTCTGCAGAACGATGCTCTGTTTGAAGGAAACGCAGAGTTGGGTGTGCACATCGATTTCGATACAGAAGCCCGTACTCTGACCATCGAAGATAATGGTATCGGTATGAACCGTGAAGAGGTGATCAATCACCTCGGCACCATTGCCAAATCCGGCACCGCAGAATTTCTCAGCAAACTGAGCGGTGATCAGAAGAAAGATTCGCAACTGATTGGCCAGTTCGGGGTTGGTTTTTATTCGGCCTTTATCGTTGCCGACAAAGTGACCGTAGAAACCCGCCGTGCCGGTGATGATGCCGCTGATGGTGTGTGCTGGGAATCGGCCGGTGAGGGTGAATTCACTCTGGAAAGCATCGACAAAGCCAATCGTGGTACCCGCATTACCCTGCATCTGAAAGAAGACGATGGTGAATTTGCTGACAGCTTCCGCCTGCGTTCGCTGATTAAAAAATACTCAGACCATATTGCTGTGCCGGTGTATCTGCCACAGGAAGTCAGCGAAGAAGACGCTGATGGTGAGAATAAACAGATTCCGGAAGCGGTTAACCAGGCCAAAGCGCTATGGACGCGCAGCAAATCCGATCTGAGCGACGACGAATATAAAGAGTTTTACAAGCACGTTTCACACGACTGGAATGACCCGCTGCTGTGGTTGCACAACCGCGTGGAAGGCAAGCTGGATTACACCAGCCTGCTGTATATTCCGGCCAAAGCGCCGTTCGATATCTGGAACCGCGAAGCGACCCGTGGTCTGAAACTGTATGTGCAGCGCGTGTTTATTATGGACGACGCTGAGCAGTTCCTGCCGTTGTACCTGCGTTTTGTCAAAGGTGTGCTGGATTCCAATGATCTGTCGCTGAACGTGTCACGAGAAATTTTGCAGCAAGACAAACAGGTCGACAGCCTGCGCAGCGCCCTGGTGAAACGTGTGCTGGACTCGCTGGATAAACTGGCGAAAAACGAGCCGGAAAAATACCAGAGCTTCTGGGACGAATTTGGTGATGTGCTGAAAGAAGGTCCGGCGGAAGATTTCGCTAACCGTGAAAAAATCGCCAAACTGTTCCGCTTTGCCACCACCAAGAGTGACAGTGCGGTACAGAATGTGGGTCTGGAAGACTACATTGCGCGCATGCGTGAAGGTCAGAAAAAGATTTACTACATCACCGGCGACAACTATGCCGCGGTATCCAGCAGCCCGCACCTGGAATATTTCCGCACCAAAGGGGTTGAAGTTCTGCTGCTGACCGATCGCGTTGACGAATGGATGGTCGGTCACCTGACGGATTTCGATGGTAAAGTCTTCCAGGATGTCACCAAAGGTGAACTGGATCTGGATGAACTGGCCGATGCTGAAGAAAAAGAACAGCAAAAAGCGCTGGAAGAAACCCATAAAGATCTGGTTGAACGCGTGCAGAAGGCGTTGGATGGTGACGTTAAAAACGTCCGTGTCAGTTCCCGTCTGACCGATTCACCGGCTTGTCTGGTGGTGGGCCAATACGACATGGGTGGCCATATGCGTCGTCTGATGGAAGCCGCAGGGCAGGCGGTTCCTGAGCCTGAAACTGCGTTGGAAATTAATCCGTCGCACCCGCTGATCCAGCGTCTTGACAGTGAGCAGGACGACAGCCGTTTTGCTGAGCTGGCGCAGGTTATTTATGCGCAGGCACAGTTGGCGGAAGGCAGCCAGTTAAAGCAGCCGGCAGAATATGTCGCCCGTCTGAACAAACTGTTGCTTGATCTGATGCGTTAACAGCGACTTTTACTGGTCATAGTGCCTGTTAATCCGTGTTAACAGGCTCTGGTTGCGGCGGCCGTGGTTTAACCACTGCCGCCGCACTGCTATTATGCCGGCAAATAAAAATCAGCTGCTGTCTGTTGCTCTCTGATTATCGGGAGAACAGTGAGGGATTATCCGCTCAGCAGCCGATGTTGTGATCTGATCATTGGGGAAAAATATGAAAACGTTGCGTTTGGCCGCTCAGGGATTTCTGACTGCTGGTGCTCTGGTTTTACCGACGCTGGCGCAAGCCGGTGGCTCGCTGGATATCAGCCTGGCCGATGATGTCGCCCGCGTTGCTTACGATGCCACTCAGATGGGTTCTGGTCTGCACATTAATCTGGCTGCTCTGCATCATGAAGATGACGGTGATATGGTGTCTGCCGGTCTGCATGTGGTGGATGTACGCCCATCAAGCAGCCATCTGTATATTGGTGTTGGCGCAAAATTGTTTGCCTTCACCACCGATGATTATGATGGTGCAGCGATGGGTGTGGGTGGCTTTTTCCGCTACAGCTTTCCGGCAGCTCCGGATGTCGGACTTGCTGGCTATGCTTATTACGCACCGCCGGTGGTGTCCTTCGGCGATGCTGAAAATATGATCAACAGCGATATCCGTTTGCAGTTCAGTCTGCTGCCTACGGCGCGTATTTATGCGGGTTATCGCTATAACACCATTCGTATCGAAGATATTAATGACCGCTACAAATTGGGCGATGGTGCTCACTTCGGTCTGACCATCGATTTTTAATCGGATTCTTGTTTTTCAGCCCGGGTAAGTGCTATGTCCCAGTGGATCGGTTTTACCAATCAGAAACTCTACCAATGCCGTCTGCTGTTAGCACAGCTGGCCGATGTACAGTCGGCGCCGCCGGTATTACAACAGGCGCTGGAAGAGAGTGCTTTGTATCAACTGCGTGACGCCTGGTTGTCTTATCTGGCTGAGCTGGGCGATATGGTGGCGTATCGCCAGCCGGTGCGTTCGTTAGCGGAGTTGCTGCAGCATGCGCCAATGACGACTGGCGAAATGCGTGAACTGCAACAGTTGGCGGATGATGGCTTTTCCTGGCTGGCGCAGATGCTGGCCGCTGCCGACGCACAGACCCGGCCAGCCGGTCTTAATCAGCCAGCACAGGTGGTACAGACAATGGATGCGCCGGTTAAAATTGCACTGGTCGCAACACCTGAGTCTCCGGTAGCCGGTTGGCTGCTCGATCTGACCCGGCTGATCGACGGCCAGCGTGCTAATCGTCAGGAAAGTTGAGGCGCGACTCTGCCTGTTTACACAGAACCGTTTACTTTTTATTACTAACGGTTCTGTGTGTCTGCCAAGCTATTGAAAAGATCCTGTGATACACTCCCGCGCCCAGTTTTGAGAGGCGGTTATGGCGCGCTTTTTTGAAATCGTAGAACTTTCCAATGGCGACATCGCCCTGCGTCGTGCCGACGATCAGGACAGCGATGCGCTGGTGTGTATTCATTTTTCCGAGGATGCCAAGGCCAGCCTGCAGGCACATCACATGGATGTTGCGCGGGTGATGCTGGAAGCGGGAGTGCGCAAAGTGGGCGAACTCTCAGGCATGGAAGTCGAACGCGAAGATTTTGATACGCCGGAATATCAGCAGCGTCTGCACTGAACGCTGTTTAATCCGGTTGGCAGACTGATGCATGTTTGTCATCCGTCTGAAGCAGACATAAAAAAGCCCTGATAATCTCAGGGCTTTTTTATGTCTGCTTCATGGTGTTAAAGGCGATATCGTTCAGGGGCGACGCTGAATCAGCACCAGATGACTGCCACTCTGGTCGGCCTGCTGGCGGATAACCTGGCGTTCGCGGCTGCTCAGTTCTCCCTGCCATTCAACAATCATATGGCTGTTGCCGGCGGCGAGTACTTTGCTGCACAGCGCCAGCTGGGTATCGTTACACAGGTCGAGATGAATCACCGGTGAATGTTGCAGGCCCATGCTTTCCAGCCAGCTCTTATTCATTGGACGATGCGGGCTGAGCCACATCAGCCAGCGTTTATGTGCGTTGCACTGTGCCAGCATCGGCAGCAGGTGCATTGGTTGAATTGCGCCCCCTTCACTGACGATAACTTCCGTCAGGCTGCCGCGCAGCGCATTGCCTGCGGTTGGCGTTAATCTGCCTGGACGCTGGCTGCTGAGTGACAAACCGGCTTCTTCCATTCCGAGTAATAACTGACGCATAACAATCACCCCGAACCTGTGAACAATTACTGTTAGCTACGGCGTACGACGCCGACGTATAAACCTTCAACGGCAAATTCCGTTTCCCGTAAATCAACTTCAATCGGCTTAAAGTCGTCATTTTCCGGGTGCAGAATCACCTGATTACGCTTCTTCTCGTAGCGCTTAACCGTGACTTCGTTATCGACGCGGGCAACGATAATTTCGCCATTACGGGCGGTTTCGGCTTTGTGTACGGCAATATAGTCGCCGTCGAGAATGCCGATGTTTTTCATGCTGTCGCCCTGAACTTCGAGCAGGAAATCTGCAGAAGGGCGAAAGAAGCTGGGCGGAATTTCGCAATAATCGGCGATGTGTTCCTGCGCGAGAATAGGCTCACCGGCGGCTACACGACCAACAATGGGCAGCCCCGGATTGTGTTCTTCAACAATGCGCAGACCACGGGATGCGCCAGGCATGATTTCGATCGCACCTTTGCGGGCAAGTGCTTTTAAATGTTCTTCGGCGGCGTTAGGCGATTTAAAGCCCAGTTCGGCGGCGATTTCGGCGCGGGTGGGCGGAAATCCCGTATCTTCCAGAGAGGAACGGATGAAATCCAGTACCTGCTGTTGTCGTGCCGTGAGCTTGATCATGATGCTTATCCAGTCTGTTGATCCATACAGTATGGTGTAAATGTATACAGTATTTTATCCAGTGTAAACCCCTGTTCTTTGCTGTCTGTTTATTCCTCTGTTGCAGCCATATTTGATTCTGTATGCGGATGGCAGGGTGGCGGTATCAGGCTTTTAGCCTTTGGCCTTATATGGGGTTGCCTAAATCTCGTTTTAAACGTATGTTTGAAACAGTTGTTTTGTACTGTCGGCGATGGCAATAAAGCCGCGACAGCGTGATAGGGCAGATGCAGGGTTATGGCACAGAAAGATACGGTGAAAAGTATCCTGAATGCGGCAGAGGAGTTGTTTTCGGAGCGCGGCTTCGCCGAAACCTCATTGCGGAATATCACCACCAAGGCGGGTGTGAATCTGGCGGCAGTGAATTATCACTTTGGCTCAAAGAAATCGTTAATTCAGGCGGTGTTTGCGCGCTTTCTGACGCCGTTCTGTGAAGATCTTGAACAGGAACTGGATGCTGTTCAGGCGCAGTTGGATGGCCATGTGCCGCAGCTACCTGGTTTATTGATGCTGCTGTCGCAGACGGCGCTGCGTGCCGGGCATGACAGTCCGCGTCGCCTGGGCATTTTTATGCGTCTGCTGGGGCTGGCGTATACCCAGGGGCAGGGTCACTTACGGCGCTTTTTGCAGAAAGAGTATGGTCCGGTGTTCAAAACCTTTATGCGCCTGGTCACGGCGGCGACGCCAGAGCTGTCGGATGAAGATCGTTTCTGGCGCATTCACTTTATGTTGGGCGCTACGGTGTTTACGTTGTCGGGGGCAGATTCCCTGACGGCGATGGCAGAACACGATCTGGGCAAGGGTTCGGATATTGCGCAGGTTGTTGATAAATTGATACCTTTCCTCGCATCCGGTCTTAACGCTCCGCATCAGGCTGGTTGAGCGGAGCCGGGCTTTCCGTTTTCGCTTTTTACCAACAGGCCTTTGCTATGGCGCCAATGGCTGCGCAAACACATTCTTCGCAACCCGCTACTGAGACATCCCTGATCGAAGTGTCTATTGCCGATCAGGTCTTGCGTGTTTCTAGTGCCGGTATCTGCCATCTTTATCCGGTTTCCACGGCGCTTAATGGTGCCGGCGAGCAGGAGAACTCAGGCTGCACTCCCCGAGGCTGGCATCGTATCCGTGCCTGTATTGGCGGTGCACAGCCGTTAAATACGGTATTTGTTGGCCGCCGCCCCACCGGAGAACAATATTCACCGGAACTGGCAGCCGCACATCCGCAGCGTGACTGGATTCTCAGCCGCATTCTTTGGTTACAGGGGCAGGAAGTGGGGGTTAATCGTCTGGGGAAAGTCGATTCGATGCGCCGCTATATCTACATACATGGCACCCCCGATTCTGAGCCGATGGGCCAGCCGTTGTCCCATGGTTGTATCCGAATGCGCAATGCCGATATTGCAGAACTATTTGATCTGGTCAGCGCCGGAACGCCGGTATGGATTCAGGAACACAGCTTTTCGAGGATTCCATGCCGCAATCTGTAATGCACAACCTTAATCAACACGTGGGAGTTGTGGCCGATATTGAGGGTACAGAATTAACTGCCGCTGATCGTGAATTTCTGCAGCAGCCGGAAATTTGTGGATTAATCTTTTTTGCCCGTAATTATCAGTCGCCGCAGCAGCTGAAAGCGCTGACCAGCGATATTCTCAGTCTGCGTCCCGATTTATTGTTGTGCGTGGATCAGGAAGGCGGTCGCGTGCAGCGTTTCCGCGAGGGGTTTACCCGCCTGCCGCCGATGCTGGCGCTGGAAAAAGAATATCAGCACAACCGTGAACAGGCGCTGACCCTGGCCCATGAACTGGGCTGGCTGATGGCCGCCGAGCTGCGTCAGCAGGGAGTGCACCTGAGCTTTGCGCCAGTGCTGGATATTGAAACCGATGTATCACAGGTGATTGGTGACCGTGCCTTTGGTCACGATGCAGCCACCGTTATCGCACTGGCTTCCGCTTTTGTGCGCGGGATGAATGAAGCCGGCATGGCGGCGGTCGGAAAGCACTTTCCCGGCCACGGAGCCATTGCCGCCGATTCGCATCTGGCGTTGCCGGTTGATCCTCGTTCCCGCATCGAGCTGAACGATGATATCGAGCCTTTTCAGACATTAATGTCGGCGGGTTTATTAGCCGGTATTATGCCTGCGCATGTGATTTATCCGGCGGTCGACAGTGACAATACCGCCGGTTTTTCTGCGCAGTGGCTGCAAAATATTCTGCGTACCGAGCTGCAGTTTAACGGCGTGATTTTCAGTGATGATTTATCCATGGCCGGAGCGGCCAGTGTCGGTGGTTATGGTGAACGTGCCGCTTGTGCAATGAACGCCGGCGCCAATGCGTTGTTGGTCTGTAATGACCGGGCAGCCGCGACTGAAGTGGTTGCGGCGGTAGGCAAACAATTAAATACATCAGGATGGCAGCGTTTGAGTCTGGCGGCTTTGCAGGGGCCATTCAACCGCGCTGAGAATGATGAACAATTCAATCAGCGGCGTTCTCTCATACAGCAACAGCTGTTGAATCTGCTGTAAAAGAATGAATACAGGCCGTCGCCTGACGGTGGTTTGAATGATATTGGAATGTTATGAATTTTGAAAAAATAGCCATTATTGGTGGCACCGGTTTAACCCAGCTTGAAGGCCCGGAAATTATTGCCAGCCATGATATGAATACTGCGCTGGGAAAACCATCCGGTGCGGTACAGGAAGGCCGCTGGAGTGATAAGACCGTGCTGTTTTTAGCGCGTCACGGCCATCCGCATGCAGTGCCTCCACATAAAATTAATTACCGTGCGAATTTACTGGCATTGCAGGAGCAAGGAGCGCAGGCGATTATTGCGGTGAATGCCGTCGGTGGCATTCATCCGGCCATGCAATCCGGTGCGATCTCTGTTCCGCATCAGGTGGTGGATTACACCTGGGGGCGCGAGAGCACTTTTTTTGATGGAGAATTCCGCCCGCTTGATCATATTGACCTGACGTATCCGTACGATGAAAGCCTGCGTCAGGCGTTAATTTCTGCTGCTGCCGATATTACCTTGCCGGTGTGTGATTTTGGCGTGTATGCCGCCACTCAGGGACCGCGCCTGGAAACCATCGCCGAAATTAATCGTCTGGAAAAAGACGGTTGTGATCTGGTGGGGATGACCGGCATGCCAGAAGCGGCTTTGGCGCGTGAGCTGGGTATTCCCTATGCCAGCGTTTGTCTGGTGGTTAATCCGGCGGCCGGTAAAAGCGAAGGCGAAATTACCATGGATGAAATCCGCGCGGTATTAAGTGGCGGTATGCAGCAGGTACGTGATTTGCTGGCGGCGACGCTGAAGCGGATTTAAATTGTTTTTAGGACTTATGGCTGACACTTATTCCCACTAGTTGGCCAGTCCAATCAGTTGGCTGGTTTTTTTTTTTTTGGTTACTAGCTTGCTATGGATGTAAGGGATAAAAATGATAAGCGAAAATCTATTCCGTTATGAAAAAGCCAGCGACTCTCGTATTAAAACGCTTGAAGCTGGTGCCGTATGGATGTCCAGCTTTAACAGCTTTAATGATCCATTTGATGGGGCTCTTCATATGTATTCTCATTTATATGATGATGGCATGTCAGAATTAGATATCGCCGTGGCCGTCAAGACTATATATTCAAATAAAAATAGTGGTTTTAATGATCACCCGTCTATGACATGGATTTATGATGATCGGATAATCAAGCAAGCTTTAAAATGGGCTGATATGGTTATAAATAATATAGATATGGAACATGTTATTGATTTTCATCGAGGAGAGATTCTCAAGACAGCGAGAACAAGATTGAAAAATTTTTCGGCAACGTGTTTTAATCGAACCGGTCCTGAAGATTTACTGATGTGGGCTCATTACGCTGATAATCACTCAGGGTTTTGCGTCGAGTATTCATATGATCCAATGGAGTTATCATTTAAGGAAGAAGGGAGGTTCAAAATAGCTCCGGTAATCTACCGAAGCAGTCTGCCGTCATTCGACATTAAAAGCTTATTGTTTACACCGGCGAATGTGGCGGTCGACTTTCTCTTCTCGAAATCAGAACAGTGGGCATATGAGCGGGAAGTGCGGCTGGTTAAATTCTTAGAAAATGATTCCAATCTAACTATGCTTCCTGATGGTTTAAAAATAGAAGCTATTTACGCAGGACTTAATATTTCAGAGCCGATGTTGGAAAGGCTGGATGAATCTGCGAATTTATTGGGGGTGAAGTTTTATCGCATGAAGAGGAAGCCTTTTGGTTACTCACTTGAAGCTGAATTTTCTTGGATTTGAGACACTCCATAGCCTCGTTAATTAACATGTGTCTTGTTATGGGTATTGTAGCTCTCTCGATTACGGTTAGCGCTGGTGGCTTTGGATGGTACCCTCAAGGGTCACGATGTCATTTTTTGATATCCGCCTATATTGCCATTCCGTTAATAGTACTTTTGGGGGGAGATCCTCAAACTGGGGCGCAGCCCCGCAAAGGCTGTTCAAGTGCAGTCAGCGCTGGCTGGTTGCTTAAGAGAACAGCATTACGGAAAGTCCGGATTTTTTCTTTTTATTCGGAATTGGTTATGTCTGCATCACTCACCGATACGGTAATGACTCTGCACAAAACCATTGGCATAGCTTTTACTGTCAATCAGCTCCAGTACGATATCATTCTTTAATTCACCGAACAGCGGAATACCGCTGCCGAGCAGCAGCGGGATACGGGTCAGGGTTAACTCGTTGATTAATCCTTGCTGTAAAAAAGACTGAATTAACCGGCCACCATCGATATACAGTGATTGTTCACCTTCACTATTCAGGCGTTCGGTTAAGGTCAGTGGTGATTCAGCACTTAATTCTGCTTTATCCCGGTGTGTTTCCGGCAGGGTTTTAAGCGATTGGCTGAGCACAATCACGCGTGTGCCCTCATAGGGCCACTCGCCAAAGGTGAGAACTTTTTCAAAGGTATTGCGACCCATGATCAGACAGCTGGTCTTGGCCATAAATTTCGCATAGCCGAAGTCTTCCCCTTCGACGGCAAAGGCCGGGTTTTCCAGCCAGTCGAGATCGCCGTTACTGCGGGCAATAAAACCATCGAGGCTGCAGGCGATAAAGGCACGGATATTCACTGCGCGGCTCATAGATCTTCTGCCCGTTCTACGGGAATAATTTTCAACACAATGCCCAGCATCGGATGGTCAATGTAGTGCAGTTCGTTACTGCGCATACGCCGGCTTTGTTGTACCTGCGCGGCGCGGATAGGGGCTGGTAAATCAATCGCCATGGACGCTTCCATGTCGGTCTGTGCCAGCAGGTCGTTGCGATAATCGGCGCGGTTGTCACTGGCAGGTAAGGTCAGGGCGCTCAGTTCAGCCGGAGCCTGCAGCTCGTATTGCTGCACCTGCAGATCGGTGTTGATGTGCAGGTAGCGGCTGCGATGCAGTTCAAAGCTGCCGGTGACCTGGATATCGAGCTTATCCTGCAGGCGTACATTGACGTTGTGACGGATAGCCTGATTTTCTTCCTGAATCGGTTCCACCCAGGCCTGATGCCAGATCACTTTCATATCGTTGCGCTTATTGATGCGTTCGGCTTCATTGGCCATTTTCAGTTCTGCCAATGGCTGCAAAGGGGCAGGCCACTCCGCTTTTGGGGCGCGGGCAAAACCAAAGCCGGCAAATAATGCATTATGCAGTTGCTGGTAGCGGACCGGACTCAGCCACCAGGTATAGTCTGGTGTCGTATCCGCTTCGGTCTGCAAATTGCCGGATTCATCATCCTCGCTGGCGCTGGTTTCAAGCACTTCAGGCCAGAGTTCCTGATCAATCAGGCTTTCGTCTTCGTAGGCGACCAGCATCATTTCCACCCGGTACCAGGGCGCGGCACTGGCGGTTAAGGGCAGGGCAAACGAGCACAGAAGCAGCAAGGCACGACAAAACAGCTGGCTCACAGATTAGGGTCCTTTTGTAATTCGGTTAATACCTGATCGATCTGATTAAAACGCTGATCGATACTGGTCATATTGAGGTTGAAACGCAAGGTATGGCCGCCTTCAAGTTTGAAGGTGCCGGATTTACTTTGCACCAGTTTTACCAGTACGAAGGGATTGATGTTGGTTTCGGCGGCAAATTCAATACGGCCACTTTGTTCGCCGGCATCCAGTTTGGCAATGCCCATGGGTGTCAGTTTCAGCTTCAGTGACGTCTGGCGGAACAGGTTTTTAACCTGATCCGGCAACAGACCAAAACGGTCGATCATTTCCACCTGCAGTTCTTTCAGTTCGTTATCGTTGGCAGCACTGGCGATGCGTTTATACAGCGTCAGGCGGCCGTTGACATCGGGCAGGTAATCTTGCGGAATTAAAGCCGGAATGTGCAGGTTAACTTCGGCACCCTGATTAAAGGAAAGGTCATCTGAGGGTGTTTTGCCGGATTTCATCGCTTTCACTGCTTGTTCGAGCATTTCCATATACAGGGTAAAGCCAATGGTTTCGATCTGGCCGCTTTGTTCTTCGCCCAGCAGTTCACCGGCGCCACGAATTTCCAGATCGTGGGTGGCGAGCATAAAACCGGCTCCCAGATCCTGAGCGGCAGAAATGGCTTCCAGACGTTTTTCGGCATCTTTGGTCAGTGATTTCTCCGGCGGCGTTAACAAATAGGCATAAGCCTGATGATGAGAACGACCGACGCGTCCGCGCAGCTGATGCAATTGCGCTAAGCCGAATTTATCGGCGCGCTCAATAATAATGGTGTTGGCCGACGGAATATCGATACCGGTTTCAATAATGGTGGTACAGACCAGTACGTTAAAGCGCTTGTGATAAAAGTCGCCCATCACCCGTTCCAGTTCGCGTTCTGACATCTGTCCGTGGGCGATCACCACGCGCGCTTCAGGAATGGCTTCGCTTAATTCGCGCGCGGTTTTTTCAATGCTTTTTACTTCGTTGTGCAGATAGTAGACCTGTCCACCACGCAGAATTTCCCGCAGTACGGCTTCTTTAATGGTCGGTTCATCGTGTTGGCGCACAAAGGTTTTAACGCTTAAGCGTTTGGCCGGTGGTGTGGCGATGATGGATAAATCGCGGATGCTGGCCATGGCCATATTTAACGTACGCGGAATCGGCGTGGCGGTGAGGGTCAGAATATCCACCTCGGCACGCAGGGCTTTAATACGCTCTTTTTGCTGTACGCCAAAGCGGTGTTCTTCGTCGATGATCAGCAGACCCAGGTGATCAAACTTCACATCTTTCTGCAGCAGTTTATGGGTGCCGACAACAATATCGGTTTTGCCTTCAAGCATGCGGTCGAGGGCAGCCTGGGTTTCTTTCGCAGAATTAAATCGCGACAGAACGTCCACCTTCACCGGCCACTCAGCAAAGCGGTCGGCAAAATTCTGATAATGCTGTTGCGCCAGCAGGGTGGTGGGTACTAACACTGCCACTTGCTTGCCGCTCTGCACTGCCATAAAAGCGGCGCGCATGGCGACTTCGGTTTTGCCGAAGCCGACATCACCACAGACCAGACGATCCATCGGACGTGGTGAGCACATGTCATTAATCACCGCATCAATGGCGCTTTGTTGATCCGGCGTTTCTTCAAATGGGAAACCGGCGGCAAAGCGTTCGTATTCTTCATCTGGACCGCTGAAGGCATAGCCTTTACGGGCTTCGCGGCGGGCGTAAATATCGAGTAATTCGGCTGCGGTATCGCGGATTTTTTCGGCCGCTTTGCGTTTCGCCTGAGCCCATTTATCGGTGCCGAGTTTGTTCAGCGGTGCGGCACCTTCTTCCGCGCCGCCGTAGCGGGCAATTAAGTGCAGCGCCGAAACCGGGACATACAGTTTGGCGTTTCCGGCGTATTCCAGCACCAGAAATTCGTTCACCTGGCCACCGGCTTCCAGTGTCTGCAATCCCTGATAACGACCAACGCCATGATCAAGGTGAACCACCGGTGCGCCGGGTTTGAGTTCGGACAGATCGCGGATAACCAGTTCAGAATCGGTCTTTTGTTTGGAACGACGGCGGGTCTGACGGATGCGCTGACCGAATAATTGATTTTCAGTGATGATGCTCAGCGTTTGCTGTCCATCACTGACCGTGACTCCATCGTCCAGCGGACCAATGATCAGACCAAAGGGTTCGTTGCCGCTTATAAAACCAGCCCAGTTTTCCTGATCTTTCGGGCGCAGCTGAATGCGGCCGAGCAATTCTTTTAAGGCTTCGCGGCGACCGGCGGATTCAGCACAAAACAGCACACGCTGGCTGTTGTTGTCATTGAGCCAGGTTTGCAGGCGTTGCAGCGGTTGCTCAAGGCGGGAATCAACGCTGATGTCGGCAATGCTTAGCGCATTAAAACTCTGGCTGCCGGCGCGTTCTGGCGGTGCGTCAGCCTGCCATTGAATGCGTGGAAATTCATTCAGGCCGGAAAATAACTGTTCAGCGGATAAAAATAATTGCGTGGGTGCCAATACCGGGCGCAAGCGGTCGTAGCGGCGGCTTTCGTAACGTTGTTCGGCATCTTTACGGAATTGATTGCTGGCCTGCTCCAGCTGGGCATCGTGAATGACCAGTGTCTTGCGCGGTAAATAGTCGAGAAAGCTGGCCAGGTCTTCGCTGAAAAACAATGGCAGATAATATTCGATACCGGCGGGTGCTATGCCCTGGGATACATCGGTATACACCGGGCAGGCTTTTGGGTCGTGTTCAAAAAAATCGAACCAGCGCGCTTTAAAGGTGCGGATGGCATTGGTGTTCAGCGGGAATTCGCGCGCCGGCAAAATACGGATGGATTCAACTTTATCCAGCGTTCGTTGGGTTTCTGCATCAAAGGTGCGCAGGGTTTCGATTTTGTCATCGAACAGTTCGATACGGAAGGGGGTTTCCTGGCCCATCGGAAAGATATCGACGATGGCGCCACGCACGGCAAATTCACCGTGTTCGTAAACGGTATCGACACAATGGTAGCCCGCCGATTCCAGCTGCAGGCGGGTATTGTCGACATTAAAGGTCTGACCAATATCCAGTGCGAAACTCTGTCCCTGATAAAAACTGGCCGGTGGCAGCCGGTGCAGCAGGGTGGTGACCGGCATAATCAGCACGCCCTTAGTCAGGTCGTGCAGACGGCTCAGGGTAGCGATGCGCTGGGAAACGATGTCCTGATGCGGCGAGAACACATCGTACGGCAGAATTTCCCAGTCGGGGAAATGCAGCACGGTGAGGTCACTGGCAAAGAAGCGGATTTCTTCTTCCAGACGCAGGGCGCTGGCCGGATCGGCACTGATGACCAGTGTCAGCCCCTGCTGTTGGCTGGCCGCACTGGCGATGGCCATGGCCTGACTGGCGCCATGCAGATTTCCCCAGAAACGTCGCTCGGCGGCTTTGGTGGGTAGTTCCGGGTGAAATGGGCTAGCCATTCAGATTCCTCAGGCAGTCAGGTAAAAATGAGCGCGCTAGTGTAACCAAAGGTCAGGGGGCTGTTAAGGAACCTCTGCATAATGGCCGCCGCCGGGAAGTGCGCTCAGGTTTGTGCATTGTCTGACATACAGGCATAATATGCGCCCCGAATTTGCCCACTGATTTTTACGGAAGGTGAACCCGTGAGCCAAGACATGCGCGAAGCCTGTTTGCAGGACTGGATGGACCGTGAAGCCATCGCCGAATCTATGATTCCTTTGGTTGGTACTATGTACCGTAAGAAGAACGTTGTGACGTCCATCTATGGTCGTCCGGTTATTAATCGTTCTGTTATCGATCTGCTGAAAGCGCACCGTTTTGTGCGCCATATGGAAAAGCAGGAACTGTCTGTTCATGACACTTTCCCGGTTCTGGCTGCTCTGAGCGAACTGGATGTGGGTCGTGCTCATGTCGATATCGGTAAGTTGGCGGTTAAATACCGCACGGAAGGTAATGGTCGTGACCTGAATGCCTTCCTGACAGACGAGCTGTCTGATGTGATCGGTAAAGATCTGCCAGACGGTGAGAACCGCGATGTGGTTCTGTACGGTTTTGGCCGTATCGGTCGCCTGCTGGCCCGTATCCTGATTGAAAAATCCGGTGGTGGTCGCGGTCTGCGTCTGCGCGCTATCGTTGTCCGTCGCGGTAAAGGCGATGACCTGGTTAAGCGTGCTTCTCTGCTGCGTCGTGATTCTGTACACGGTACCTTCCGTGGCACCCTGACCGTGGATGCAGAAAACGAAGCGCTGATCGCCAACGGTAACTTCATCAAGATCATTTACGCTGGTAACCCGGCTGAAATCGATTACACCCAGTACGGCATCAAAAACGCGCTGGTTATCGATAACACTGGTGTATGGCGTGACGAAGCTGGCCTGGCTCAGCACCTGCAGGCTAAAGGTACTGCCCGTGTACTGCTGACGGCTCCTGGTAAAGGTGATCTGAAAAACATCGTTTACGGTATCAACCACGGTGATATCGATGCGGCAGACAAAATTCTGTCTGCGGCTTCCTGTACCACCAACGCGATTACGCCGGTACTGAAAGTGATGGATGATGCTTACGGCATCAACAGCGGCCACGTTGAAACCGTTCACTCCTACACCAACGACCAGAACCTGATCGATAACTACCACAGTGGCGATCGTCGTGGTCGTTCTGCACCACTGAACATGGTGATTACCGAAACCGGCGCTGCGAAAGCCGTTGCCAAGGCGCTGCCTGCTCTGAAAGGCAAGCTGACCGGTAATGCGATTCGTGTTCCGACGCCAAATGTTTCTATGGCGATTCTGTCTCTGAACCTGAAGAAAGAAACCACGGTTGAAGAGCTGAACAACTACCTGCGTGAACAGTCTCTGCATTCTGCCGTGCAGAAGCAGATCGACTGGGTTAACTCACCGGAAGTGGTTTCTACCGATTTTGTCGGTAACAGTCATGCCGGTATCGTGGATGCCAAAGCCACCATCGTTAACGGTAATCACGTTAACCTGTATGTATGGTACGACAACGAATACGGCTATAGCCGTCAGGTTGTGCGTATTGCTCAGCAGGTGTGTGGTGTTGAGTATCCAACCTTCCCTAAGGTGGGCTGAGGCCCGTTTTAACCGGATGGTGAGCGGATACGCTCTGTAAAAAAGCCGCTGCAACCGCAGCGGCTTTTTTTTATCCGGTTGTTGGCTAAGCTTTAACCAGTTTTGCTGTGAGCGTACGGATAAGCCAAAAGGGGTAGTCAATTGCCGGGATGATCGGTGGATTAATCCGTAAGCGGTCATTATACTTAGCGCGATTTTTAACTTGGAAAATGAGTCCAAGTACTTGTTTCCTGTGCGAAAAGTAATCGAACGTACCGCAACCTTGGTGAGAGAGGGGGTGTTGTGCGTCTTTTTTGCACGCCGGAAGCAATGACCTTGGAAGCAACAGTGATTAGGCGAGGCGTATGATCAATATCAGGAAGGGTCTCGACTTACCAATCACCGGAACTCCTGAACAAGCCATTTCTGCAGCCCGTGCCGTTACGCAAGTAGCGGTGCTCGGAGCAGATTATGTTGGTATGAAGCCAACGATGGCCGTCCAGGAAGGTGATCGAGTCAAGAAAGGCCAGGTGTTATTCACCGATAAAAAAACCGAAGGTGTTCAGTACACAGCTCCTGCTGCCGGTGTGGTAAAAGCCATCAACCGCGGTGAGCGTCGAGTATTCCAGTCTGTTGTTATCGATGTTGATGGCACGGATGAAGAAACCTTCCAGAGTTATGCGCCGCAGCAGTTGTCATCGCTGTCTGCTGATGATGTTCAGGCTAATCTGGTGAACTCCGGATTATGGACGGCATTGCGTACCCGCCCATTTTCCCGTGTTCCTGCACCAGGCTCACGCCCCCAGGCGATTTTCGTCAATGCTATGGATACAAATCCATTAGCGGCAAACCCTGAGCTGGTCGTCAATGAGCAGGCAGATGCCTTTAAGAATGGTCTGACCGTGCTGAAGCAACTGACCGACGGTCCGTTGTTTGTCTGTAAAGCGCCGGGAGCCAATATCCCGTCTGCAGGCGTTGAAACCACGGAAGAATTTGCTGGCCCGCACCCGGCAGGCCTGACCGGTACTCACATTCATACTCTGTTTGCAGTAAGCGCAGACCGCGTGGTGTGGAGCATTGGCTATCAGGATGTGATTGCAGTGGGGCAGCTGTTTACCAGCGGTAAACTGTATACGGATCGCGTTATCTCACTGGCCGGTCCGCAGGTTAATAAACCTCGCCTTATCCGCACTCAGATAGGTGCCAGTCTGGCGCAACTGACCGAAGGTGAACTGGCCGATGGCGAGAACCGCCTTATTTCCGGTTCTGTATTTGGTGGCCGTACCGCCACTGGCGAAAGTCAGTTCCTGGGTCGTTACCACAATCAGGTTTCTGTACTGCGTGAAGGACGTGAACGTCCGATGCTGCATTACCTGACTCCGGGTGCTAACCGCTTCTCGGTAATGCCTATCTACCTGTCCAAACTGCTGAAGAAAACCTTTGCCTTCACCACCACGACCAATGGTTCTGAACGTGCAATGGTACCGGTGGGCGCGTATGAGAAAATCATGCCGCTGGATATCCTGCCAACTCAGCTGCTGCGTGCGCTGATCGTTGAAGATATGGATACCGCCATCAATCTGGGCGCTCTGGAACTGGATGAAGAAGACCTGGCTCTGTGCAGCTTTGTTTGCCCGGGCAAATATGAATACGGTCCGATTCTGCGTAAAAATCTCACCCGAATTCAGGCGGAGGGTTAATCATGGGCTTGCGTAGTATTCTCGACAGCCTGGCACCCAAGTTTGAAAAGGGTGGCAAGTTTGAAAAAATGTATCCGCTGTATGAAGCGGTAGACACTGGTCTTTATTCACCACCGAACGTGACCAACAACACCGCTCACGTGCGTGACGGTATCGACCTGAAGCGCATTATGATCACTGTGTGGGTGTGTACCTTCCCGGCGATGTTTTTCGGTATGTACAACATTGGTCTGCAGGCCAATGAAGCAATGGCTGCCGGTGCCGGTACAGCCATAGAAGGCTGGCGCGAAGTGCTGATCGCTCTGTTGGGCGGCAGTGCTCATAACGCTGCCAGCATCTGGGACAATTTTGTCTTTGGTGCTGCGTATTTTCTTCCCGTATATGCCGTAACCTTCATTGTGGGTGGCTTCTGGGAAGTGCTGTTTGCCACTATTCGCCGCCATGAAGTGAACGAAGGTTTCTTCGTTACCTCTGTGCTGTTTGCACTGACTCTGCCGCCAAGCATTCCGCTGTGGCAGGTTGCATTGGGCATCAGTTTTGGTGTGGTGATTGGTAAGGAAATTTTCGGTGGTACCGGTAAAAACTTCCTGAACCCGGCTCTTACCGGCCGTGCTTTCCTGTTCTTTGCCTACCCGGCCAATATGTCTGGTAACGCCGTCTGGACTGCTGCCGATGGTTTCACCGGTGCTACCGCGCTGAGCAATGCTGCTGAAGGTGGTGTGCAGAACATCATCGACAACGGTGTCAGCTGGATGGATGCCTTTATCGGTACGATTCAGGGCTCTATGGGCGAAACCAGCACCCTGGCGATTTTTATCGGTGGTGCGGTTCTGCTGGTGATGGGCATTGCCTCTGTGCGTATCGTGGCGGGTGTGATGATCGGTATGGTCGCCACGACGCTGCTGCTGAATGTCGTCGGTTCTGATACCAACCCGATGTTCGCCTTGCCGTGGTACTGGCACCTGGTTCTGGGTGGTTTTGCCTTCGGTATGATCTTTATGGCGACCGATCCGGTATCGGCATCGATGACCAATAAAGGTAAATGGTTCTTTGGTGCCCTGATTGGCTTTATGGTGGTGATGATTCGTGTTGTGAACCCGGCATTCCCGGAAGGCATGATGCTGGCCATTCTGTTTGCCAACCTGTTTGCACCTCTGATTGACCACTTCGTGGTTCAGGCAAATATGAAGCGGAGGGTTGCTCGTGTCCAGTAAACAAGACAGCATTCAAAAGACTCTGTTGGTTGCGGTTCTGCTGTGTCTGGTGTGTTCGGTGATTGTGGCGGGTGCTGCGGTCGGACTGCGTCAGAAGCAGAACGAAAACAAAGCCAACGACAAAAAAGCGGCCGTATTGCAAGCCGCGGGTCTGTATCAGTCAGATATTCCAGTTGCTGAGCAGTTCAAGCAGGTGACTACCCGTATCGTGAATCTCGAAGCCGGTCGTTTTGCGACCGACGCTGAGCTGGATGAGATTCGTGCAGCCAACCTGAATCCCGACAACTTTGATCAGCGTAAGTCCTCCAAGGTGCCCGCGCTGTCACGCAAGCTGAGCGGTGCGGAAGATAAGGCGAGTATCAAGCGTCTGGAGAAGTATGCTGCGGTGTACATGATCGAGAAAAACGGCGCTATTGATACGTTGGTATTGCCGGTTCACGGTTATGGCTTGTGGTCAACGCTGTACGGTTTTATCGCTCTGGAAGGTGATATGGAAACCATCGCCGGTCTGGGCTTCTACTCCCACGCGGAAACTCCGGGGCTGGGTGGTGAAGTGGACAATCCTAAGTGGAAAGGTTTGTGGCCTGGTAAAAAATTACACAATGCCAAAGGTGACGTTGCCATTACCGTTGTAAAAGGCGCTGCCGCAGAAGGCAATCCGAATCAGGTCGATGGCCTGTCGGGCGCAACTCTGACCAGTCGTGGCGTCGATAACCTGGTGAAATTCTGGGTTGGCGATATGGCGTTCGGCAAACTGTTGACTCAACTGAAAGGACAGGGGGCTTAATATGTCTGATATGAAAAATGTCCTGCTGGACCCGCTCTTCAATAAAAACCCGATTGCTGTTCAGATCCTGGGTGTATGTTCTGCGCTGGCGGTAACCACCAGTCTGCAGGTTACGCTGGTGATGTGTATCGCACTGACGTCGGTAACGGCGTTTTCGAACTTCGGTATCGCTCTGATCCGTAACCATATTCCGAATAACATTCGGATTATCGTACAGATGATCATCATCGCGTCGTTGGTGATCGTGGTGGATCAGATTCTGAAGGCGTATGCCTATGAGATCAGCAAGCAGTTGTCGGTATTCGTTGGCCTGATCATTACCAACTGTATCGTAATGGGTCGTGCGGAAGCCTTTGCCATGAAAAATGGCCCGGTGCTGAGTTTCTTTGACGGCATCGGTAACGGTTTGGGCTACTCGGTGGTTCTGATTACCGTGGGTACCATCCGTGAACTCTTTGGTGCCGGTAAACTGCTGGGCTTTGAAATTCTGCCGCTGATTCAGGATGGTGGCTGGTATCAGTCAAACGGCTTGCTGCTGTTACCACCGTCAGCGTTTTTCATTATTGGTCTGTTTATCTGGGTATTACGTACCTGGAAGAAAGATCAGGTGGAAACCGCAGAGTTTAAAATTCTGCCAAACACTGAGCATTCGGGAGGCCATTAATGGAACACTATATCAGTCTGTTCGTTAAGGCGGTCTTTGTTGAGAATATGGCGTTGGCCTTCTTCCTCGGCATGTGTACCTTCCTGGCGATTTCGAAAAAAATTCAGACCGCTATTGGTCTGGGGGTTGCGGTTATTGTGGTGCTGGCCATCACCGTACCGATCAATAATCTGATTTACGGTCTGCTGCTGAAAGAAGGCGCGCTGACCTGGATCAGCCCGGATTTCGCCACCGTTGATCTGAGCTTCTTAGGTCTGCTGACTTACATCGGCGTGATTGCGGCGATGGTGCAGATTCTGGAAATGGTACTCGATAAATACGTACCGTCTCTGTACAACGCACTGGGCGTGTTCCTGCCATTGATCACAGTTAACTGTGCGATCATGGGGGCAGTTCTGTTCATGGTTGAGCGTGACTACACCTTTGGTGAAAGTGCTGTATACGGTGTGGGTGCGGGTCTGGGCTGGGCTCTGGCGATCACTGCATTGGCCGGTATTCGTGAAAAACTGAAATACAGTGACGTTCCTGCAGGTCTGCAGGGACTGGGCATCACCTTCATGACGGTTGGTCTGATGTCGCTGGGTTTCATGTCATTCTCTGGCGTGTCACTGTAAGGAGTCGATATTTTGGATATTGAAATCATCCTCGGCGTTGTGATGTTTACCGTGATTGTACTGTCACTGGTATTCATCATTCTTGGCGCCCGTGCCAAGCTGGTAAGCTCTGGTAACGTAAAAATTCTGATCAATGGCGAAAAAACCATTGAAACGGAAGCTGGCGGTAAGCTGCTGCAAACCCTGGCGGCCAATAATATTTTCCTGTCTTCTGCCTGTGGTGGTGGTGGTACCTGTGCCCAGTGTAAGTGTGTGATTAAGAGCGGTGGTGGCGAGATGCTGCCAACCGAAGAATCTCACTTCACTAAAGGTGAGGCCCGTGAAGGCTGGCGTCTGTCTTGTCAGGCACCGGTTAAACAAGACATGGTGATTGAAGTTCCGGAAGAAGTGTTCGGCGTTAAAAAGTGGGAAACCACCGTGGTTTCCAACCCTAACGTTGCAACCTTTATTAAAGAACTGACCCTGCAACTGCCTGAAGGCGAGAGCGTTGACTTCCGTGCCGGTGGTTACGTTCAGCTGGAATGCCCTCCGTATGAAATCAATTTCTCTGATTTTGATATTCAGGAAGAGTATCGCGGTGATTGGGAGCGTTTTGGCTTCTTTGACCTGAAAGCAGTGAATAAAGAAGACACCATTCGCGCTTACTCCATGGCGAACTACCCGGAAGAGCGTGGTCTGGTTAAATTTAATATCCGTATTGCGACCCCGCCTCCGGGTAGTAAGGGTATTAACCCCGGTATCATGTCGTCCTATGTGTTCAACCTGAAGCCCGGTGACAAAGTGACTGTATACGGTCCATTTGGTGAATTCTTCGCCAGAGACACCGATGCAGAAATGGTGTTCATTGGTGGTGGTGCCGGTATGGCGCCGATGCGTTCTCACATTTTCGACCAGCTGAAGCGCCTGAGCTCAAAGCGTAAGATCAGCTTCTGGTACGGCGCACGTTCATTGCGTGAGCTGTTTTATCAGGAAGACTATGATCAGCTGGCGGCTGAGAACGATAACTTCGAGTGGCACGTGGCGATGTCTGATCCACAGCCAGAAGATAACTGGACTGGCCTGACCGGCTTTATCCATAACGTGCTGTACGAACAGTATCTGCGTGACCATCCGGCGCCGGAAGACTGTGAGTTCTATATGTGTGGACCTCCGATCATGAACCAGTCAGTCATCAATATGCTGCTGAATCTGGGTGTTGAACCTGAGAACATCATGCTTGATGATTTCGGTGGCTAATATCATCGGAAGATAAAAACCGCGCCTGGCGCGGTTTTTTTATGGCTGTTATTCCGAAAATACTGGCACCGCATGTATTGGAACGGAGGTTTTGTTAAGTTTTCCCGACTTTCACCTGTGCCTTTAACTCCATAATCGCATCCTTGATTTTTATCGGTGGTCGCCGCTTCTGTGCTGCAGAGCTGAATAACTGGCGCTTTAAGCCAAAAATATTGTGCGGAGATGATTTACCGCAATCCTTTACGTTGGCTGCGGTGCCGGAATAGCTACAATCAGGTATCATGTCACACAGATTTAACAGCCGGGCTGTATTCCGGGTGTCTGTATATCCATAAAGAAAGAGCCTTATGAGCGATACCAATAATAAAGAAGTAGCCCCGGTTAACTGGGTTCCTGCCATTATGTTCAGCGTAACAGGACTGGCAGCTCTTACTCTGGTGCCCTGGTACGGATTGACCTACGGCTACACATTGGCGGCGGTGGTGTTTTATATCCTGCTGACCTCGGCGACGGAGCTTGCCATCACTGCCGGTTATCACCGCTTGTGGTCACACAATGCCTATGAAGCCCACTGGAGCCTGCGTCTCTGGTACGCGCTCTTCGGCGCAATGGCGTTGCAGAACACGATTCTGCACTGGAGTTCCGGCCATCGGGTTCATCATCGTCATGTCGACGATGTTGATCGTGATCCGTACTCCGCTAAGCGCGGCCTGTGGTTTTCCCATATGGGCTGGATGGTGCGCCAGTATAAAAGCGGTGAAGTGAACTTCGATAACGTTAAGAATCTGATGAAAGATCCGATCGTTATGTGGCAGTACAAGTACTACGTGCCCATTGCGCTCGGTATGAATATCGGTATCCCGGTTGTGCTGGGTCTGATCTTTAATGACTTCTGGGGAATGATTCTGTTGGCTGGTGTTCTGCGGGTTGTTACCACACATCATTTTACGTTCTTTATTAACTCCATTGCCCACAAGTGGGGTTCACAACCCTATACCGATGAAAATACCGCACGCGACAATCATTTCTTTGCCTTTCTGACCTTTGGTGAGGGGTATCACAACTATCATCATATTTTTCAGACTGATTACCGTAATGGCATCAAATGGTGGCAGTGGGACCCGACTAAATGGCTGATCAAAAGCTGCTCTATGCTTGGGCTGGCAAAAAACCTGCGCGTGGTACCGGACTTTAAAATTCAGCGTGCCAAACTGAAAATGCAGTTTAAGCGTGCGCAGGAACGTCTGGCTAAATCGAAAAACTCCGATAAGTGGTCGCATATTCTTGAGAAAGAGTATGAAGAGTTTAAGGCCATGTTGGCAGAATGGACCGAGCTTCAGTCAGAGAAGTATCAGGAAACCCGTCGCCATCTGCAGGAAAAATGGGAAAAAGCTGCTCTGCATACCCGTTACAAAGAGCTGGAATACTCATTAAAAATGCAGCAAAAGCGTCTTAAGTTGCTAACGGCGCAATTCACCACCGGTTAAGTTTCTGACGCAAACGGTACGGCTTCTGCTGCTGTATTGTGACGAGCCCCGCAGGTTTCGGCCTGCGGGGTTTTTTATTGGCTGATGATCATTGAGAATATAATTATCAGTAATGTGAGGGAGAACGACGTGAAGCATGTGTATTTATCTGTGTTGGCGCTGGCATTAACGGCATGTGGTGGTGGTAGTTCGTCAGGCGGTACTAATGCGGATAGTGGTAATGCGGGCGGTGATCAGGGCGGCGGTGATCAGGGGCGCGACTCTCCGCAGGCGATCGACTGCAGTGCCGATAAAAGTCAGAACTTAAACATTCCGGTGCCTGAATATGCCGGCAGCTTTTCGGCCTACCAGGGTGGTTATTCTGATTTTCCTGTTGGTGGTGGACTTGACCCTGAGAATCTTGTTGGGGTCGCTCAGTTGGGTATTTTACTGATGGTGTCGGGCAGCAATGAAGGAATAATGCATCCCGGCCCAAGCTGGGTCAGTGTGGACGGCCAGCTGACTCAATATCTGGACTACAGCCATAATGCCGAAGGGGAGACCTGGCTTTTCACAAAAGATGGCTACGATGGTGAAAACCTGTTTGATATGCACCTCAGTATCCGCATGGAGCAATCCACAGACTGTGGTTATAACGAATACCAGTATGAAGATGATGGCAACCTTGCCCGCGTCCTCGAATCTTCGAGATATGAATGGACACTGAAGGGCTATACCGCAGGTGTGCAGGATAGCCTGATCGAAACGCAGATCAATACAGACCGCAGTGGTCGCACGGTAGCAGTCAGTCTTCCGGTAGATGGCGACCATCCGTACACGATCATGACCTGGGATGGTAATGGTGAAAACGTCCTGCTGAAATACTGTGAAACCGCAGCGGGCACTAACTGCGCATCGGCAACTGCTCCCTGACACCGGGCGCAGCTGCTTCCCTGACAGATCGGCCGATCTGTCATTGTTCAGTGTTTGGGCTTTCTGAAATACTGCGGGCATCATTTGGTAACCGCAGCAGAAAGCTTTCCATGTCTGAACAATCGCATCCGCAACATCCTCCGCGTTTTGTGTATCTGGCTGAGCAGGCGAGGGGGCGTTCAAAAAAAATTGCCTGGGGTTTGCGCTTTTTGTTAGGGGTAAAACCTAATCCTCCGGCGGCGCTGACGGATGCCGTGGCCAATAGTTATCACCGCAGCGATGAACTGGGTGATGCGGTGGCCGCCGAACTGTTTGCCAACCCCGGATTACGCAGCGCGGGCATCAATCCGCAGCAACTACTCAAGCAGGCGATTCATGAGGGCAGTGCCGTTCTTGATGAGCGCACGCCTTCCCTTAAAGCTTTGTTGCAGGAAGCTGAAACACCCCCCGTATGGCTTGATAACGATAAGCTGTTGCACGCCTGTCAGGTGATACATCGCTGTGGTCGTTTTGCGATGTATGCACTGGGCGATTTTGCTTTATTGGGTGGCTATGCCAACAGTGACATCTCCAAGCCGCTGGCATTTACCGGTGCGCTGAGCGGCAACAGCTCGTTTGACCGGGTGTCGGAAACCACCTCGTTCTGGTTTGATGTCACCACGCCGGGCGGTCTGGAACGGGGCGCTGCGGGTTACAGTGCGGCGGTGCATGTGCGGGTCATGCATGCTCTGGTACGCAGACGTTTGCTGCAGCACCCTGACTGGAACAGCGCAGAGTGGGGCTTGCCTATTAATCAGGGCGATGCGCTGGCGACCAATGTGGCGTTTTCGATGATGATGATCACCGGCCTGAGCATGCTGGGCTGGCGTTTCAGTAACCGTGATGTTGAGGCCGTTTTGCACTTATGGCGCTACGTGGCATACCTGATGGGCGATGACATTGAGTTGTTACCGCAGAACCGTCAGCAGGGCATTGATTGGCTGTACATTATCGCTATCGGCAGTCGCGTTAATCCGGATGCCGACAGTCGCCAGCTGGCCGCTGCCTATCTGGAAAGTTTTCGTCAGGTGCCGGGCAGTCGGTTCCATCAGCAGTTTGTTTACTGGTTTCACCGCAGTTACGCGACCTTCTTTATTCCGGCGGATATTCGCCGCGCACTGAATTTACCGCGCACACCGGTTTTAGGCTGGTTGCCGGCGCTGCAATTCCCCCTGTTGCGCTTGGCGGATATAACCGCACGTCTGTCACCGCGATTTGATCGTTGGCTGCAACAACGTGGACGCAAAGCGCAGGCGTATATCGTTAACAGTCGTTTGCAGGGTCGCCAGGTTAGCTTTGCCGATAAAAAAACACTGACCCGCTGATATCAGCGGGTTATTTTTTACCGTATCTTCTTTTTTGCCACTCTTTTATACCGTTATCAATTTTGGCGCTTTGCAGGTCAGGCTGAGGTAATGCTTTGTCACAACCTGTTCTCTGCCGGATCACGGTGTTTGGTGTGAATAGGCCGCAAAACAGGGTAGTATGCCGCCGGTTAATGCCCGAAACGCATGCCTGCACAAATGCTCAAACCAGGAGGCCCTGATGGCGAATGTAGTAATTACCGGTGCAAACCGTGGTATTGGTCTGGAACTGGCCAAGTTGTATGCCGCAAAGGGGGATTCTGTCACCGGTGTTTGTCGTGAAACCAGTGACGAGCTGGAAGATATTGCCGATCAGGTGATCAGCGGTATTGATCTCACCAATGATGAAAGCATTTTTGCAGTCACCAGTATTCTTGAGCAATTACTGGAAGGCGAGCTGGATATTCTGATAAACAATGCCGGCTTGTTCTGCAATGAAACACTGGATGAGATGAACTTTGATACGATTCAGCAGCAGCTGGATATCAACGCGATTGTGCCGCTTAAGCTGACTCTTGCACTGCTGCCATTTATGGCTGAAGGCAGCAAGATTGCTAACATCACCAGTCGTATGGGCTCCATTGCCGATAACACTTCCGGCAGCTATTACGGCTATCGTGCCTCAAAAGCGGCGCTGAATGCTTTTGGTAAATCGCTGGCGGTTGATCTGGCACCACGTGGTATTGCGGTGGCGCAACTGCATCCGGGATTTGTTCAGACCCGCATGGTTGGCTTTAATGGCGATATAACACCGGCACAGGCTGCAGAAGGTCTTGCTGCGCGTATTGCAGAACTGAATCTGGCGAACAGCGGTGGCTTCTGGCACTCCAATGGCCAGCCATTACCCTGGTAAGCCTGCCGCCCGTTAATTTGTATGTACTCTGATTTAACCCTTTCATACGGCATGAGAGGGCACACCGATAACAGGAAGATAAAATGTCAAACCGTCGTATCAGTAAGAAATTTCACAGCCGCTACCTGGCCGATTTTTTTGTCGAATGCAGCCAGGACCCGGAGTGGGAAAAGAAACTGCGTGAACTGAAAATTGAAGACAAACTGAACACCGCTGAAGCAGGCTTCCCAGCCGACTTTACTGAGTTCTTCCCGGAAACTCAGGGTCTGAATCTGCAATACTGCATTGAGCGCATCACTCTGGCTGATGTACCGCGTGCCGCTTCCTGCTGGTGGCCAACCGATGACAATACGCATTTTTATATGGCGTACCCGGCTGAGTTTCCACAAAGTTCTATTTACATGGCTATCGATTTTCCTGATGGCCATGAAAACTGCTGTAACTGATTAACTGCGGCTGTTGCGGTGACCTCTTCAGTGGCTGAGCACGCGGCACATAGCGCAGACGTTTTAAAAGAACGTCTGCACGCGCAGCGTGATCTGTTGAATGAGCTGCACTCCACCCGCCTGCACCGGGCATTAAGCTGGTTGCAGGCGGCACAAGCGCAACAGGACGATGATGATCTGCGGTTTATCAGTGGCTGGATTGCTTTCAGCGCCTGTTGCTCCGTGGATGCCGGCGGTCAGCCGCTGGAAGATCAGCAGGCCGTACAGCGTTTTGTACAACAGCTGGTGAATTTTGATCAGCATAAAAAAATTTATCATTGCCTCTGGCACCAGTATTCCGGGCCGGTTAAAGCCCTGCTGAAAAATCCGTATGTATTCGCGCCGTTCTGGGTCAGCCAGCGCGCTGGTCATGACGACTGGCGTAAAGCCTTTGATGAATCCTCCGTTGCCGCGCTGAATTGCTTAAGCCGCAAAAAAGTCCCGGAATTACTTACCCTGGTGCTGGATCGTTTATTCGTTCTGCATAATCAGGTGGTGCGTGGCGGTGCAACCTATAAAAGCCGGGTTAACCGTGAGCAGGTGCGTGATGGCGCTGATTTATTGCTGACGCTGGTGCCGGTGTTTATCGATATTATGCTGGATGCACAGGACCAGGACTGGGGCGAATTAGCTTATCCTGTGGTTGGCTGAACAGAGTAAGCCTGCACCATTTTTCTCCGTTATTCGTAAAGGACTCTATGAAAAATCCGGACGCTTTTTTTAAACTGACACTTATCTGTTTGTTGGCGCTGCTGTCGGCCTGCGCTGCTCCGATGAATCAACACATTAATTACGAAGCGGCAGAGCCTGCACAAGCCCAGGTTGATGGTCGTCTGATCATCAAATCCGCTTCGCTGACACTGGTGGTTGAAGATATAGCTGCTGCATCAGCGGCTGTTAATGCGGTATTAAGCGAGGCAAGAGGCTATGTCGATTCGTCTTACGATGAAGGCGATAAAACCCGTCGTCTGTCGCTGCGTGTACCAGAGGCTCAGTTTGAGAAAACCGTTCAGCGTCTGGGTACTTTGGGAGAGGTCAGTGATCAGAATATCCGCACTCAGGATGTCACCAGCGAGATTGTTGATTATGAAGCCAGACTGGCCAACCTGATTGCCCTGCGTGAACGCATGAAGGTGTTGCTGAACCGGGCCGAAAAAATCGAAGATATTTTGGTCATTGAAAAAGAAATCAGCCGCCTGCAGACCGAAATTGATACTTATGAAGGCCGCCGCAAAGTCCTGCGCCAGCAGGTCGCGTTATCGGATATCCGCGTAACGTTGGAAAAGAAAGTGACTCTGGGGCCGTTAGGTTATATCGGCTACGGTTTGTATTGGGCCGTCAGTAAATTATTTGTGATTGAATAAAAATAAGATAAACCGCTGCGGCAAGCCGCAGCGGTTTATTTATTCAGCTGACATTTTATTCAACTGACATTTTATTCAACTGGCATTTTATTCAGCTGACATTTTATTCAACTGACAAAGCTCACTGCATCCTGCAGTGCAGCCCGGTCGGTGCGGGTTTTATTGGCGTCGGCATTTTCATCGGCATAGCCGAACGACATACCAAACAGCACACCACGACCTTCCGGTAATTCAAGGAATTCACGCACTGGCTGCGGGAATTGCCCGAGCGCCCCCTGCATGCAGCTGTCGATGCCACGCTCTTTCAGCAGCAAGGTCAGCGTTTGCGCGTAAATACCCACATCCACCGCGCCCATAATGTCGAGATAGGTGTCCATGGTGAAAAAAGCCACGTGGGGTGCATCAAAAAATGCCCAGTTACGCAGCATCGCCATATTGCGCTTCATTTTGTCTTCGCGGGCAATGCCCATTGAACTGTACAGCGCATTGGCGGAGCCGAACTGGCGCTCGCGGTGAATGCCTTCGTAGGCCACTTTCCAGTTAAAGTCCGGCTCTGGTGGCTGTTGTTTCATGACGGTGCCAATCAGCAGATTTTTCAGCTGATCTTTTTTCGCGCCGGATACCACATAGGTTTGCCATGGCTGTACGTTGCAGTTAGACGGTGCGCGTTGCGCGGCGCTGAAAATCTCTTCGAGAATATGTTGTTCAACCGGGTCTTTTTTAAAGGCGCGGACAGAATAGCGGGAGTTCAGAATTTCGCTCAGGGACATCATTCAGTCTCTTATTATCAGGGAACACATCGTCACCGATGTTAGCAGTCAATGGTGTTTCCGTGCAGGGCAGATGTGCCAGAAAAGAAGTGGCAGCGGGAATAACAGCGGGGGAAAGAAGAGAAAAAGCCCGCGGCGCGGTGGCCGCAGGCTTGATACGGATACCGCCTCAGAGACTGGCTTGCAATGCCTGAACAAAACGCTGTTGCAGTGCGGCATCACGGTTGCCAGCGGCCGCCAGCCAGCGCTCTACCAGTTGTTGGCGTTCCTGTGCCGGAGTCAGACCTTTGCCCAAGCCATCGGCCAGACGCTGAACCTGCAGCGCCATGCGGCGGGATTTATCCGCCTCTATGGTTGCTACTTCGGCGAGAATTTCCATCAGGATGCATAAATCCTGAGCATTTTCATCGCTGCTCAATTCATTCTGACGTGCCTGGTTGAACTGCGCGTCGTCATATCCCTGCGGCAGGGCGGTGCTGCTGGCTTCTGCCCATTGCGCATCGTCAGCCGTCAGGTTCTGCAAGCGGCTGATCAGGCCTGCCCAGCGTGCCTGTTCGGCTTGTTTTTGCTGGTTTTGACGCAAATCCTGCAGCTGTTGCTCGTGGTCCTGCAATTGTTTACTCAGGCGCTGATGGGCGCTGCGCGGTAATTCCAGTGCTGAGAATTGCTGCTTGATGTCGGCCAGTGCATCACGCAGTTGCGGCAATTGGGCTTCGCTGGCATCGGTCAGCAGTGCGCTGGCCTGCTGAACCAGAGTCTCTGCCTGGCTGACGGTCTGTTCCAGCTGGGCTTTACGCTCGGCTTTGCTTTCATCCAGACGGGCAAATACGGCATCACAGTGGGCGCGGAATTGCTTCCACAACTTCTGATCCGGATTACGTGGCGTGACGCCTACGGCCTTCCATTGCTGTTGCAGTTGTTTGACCTGATCAATGGCGCCGCTCAGATCGTCCTGCTCAATCAGTGCTGCGGCGCTGTCCACCAGTGCCTGTTTGGCTTGCAGGTTGCGGTCGTATTCGGCTTTCAGGTGGCCATAAATGGCATCGCAGGCCTGTTGGAAAGCTTCCTGCGTGGTTTTGTGCGCGTTACGTTCAACCGGTGAATACTGACGGAAAGTGTCGCGTGCGGCGTCCAGTGTTTTCTGTACGGTTTTCCAGTCGGCGTTGCTCCAGTCCATCGCCGCTTCGTAGCTGAGCAGTTCGGCGGTCAGTTGCTGGCGCAGTTCAATATTGCGGTTACGCTGCTCGGCGATTTCAGCAAAGTAGGCGCGGCAGGGTTCAAATGCCTGGTCACCGGCGGCCTGAAAACGCTCCCACAGAGCCTGGTCGGCGGGGGCGTGACCGAGGGTTTTCCACTCTTCCTGCAGGGCGTGAATTTTGTCGGCCAGAATACCGGCGTCGATGCCGGCGTTGATCAGGGCTTCCATGGCGCTGACCAGGGCTTCTTTTTTCGGTGTGGTGGCAAAGCCTTGCCAATCACGCATTTCCTGCAGGCGGGCGCCAAGGCTGCGGTATTGGCGCTGGGCGTTCTGTGCCGCCTGGCTGTCCACCTGGCGCAGGTTTTGTTGTACCTGTTGGCTGAGACGACCAGCATCTTTTAACTGGCCGTCGTTCAGCGCCTGTTCGAGCGCACTCAGCTGCTGGTCGAGGGTATTAAGCCGCGCCTGTTGCTGTTGTTGCAGTTGCGCTAATGCCGCTTCGGCCTGCTGTTGTTTGTGGGTGACGGCGTTCAGCCATGCCGGTGCCGGTAAGGCTTGCGGCCAGGCCAGTTGCTTCAGCCATTGCTGGGCCTGTTTGGTGATATTTTTCAGGCCACTCATATCATCGGCTAACGGTGCATCCAGCCATTTCTGCAGTTTTTCCTGCTGATTGCTGTAATGCTGATTGGCGGATTGCAGTGCCAGTAACTGTTGCAGCTGGTTTTCAAACTGGCGGGTCTGCTCAGCGGTCGGTTTGTGCTGGTGGAAAGACTGATCCCAGTCCTGTTGCAGTTGCTGTAATGCAGCGCTGATATCGGCTTGCGGATTGGCCGGCGCTTCTTCCGTCAGTTGCGCCAGGCGCTGCAGCAGTTGTTCCTGTTGTGCGGCCGCCGCATTGGCGGCGACGCGTTCTGCAGCCTGACGTTGTTCTTCTTCGGCGTGTGCGCTCAGCAGGGCATTGGCCTGTGCCAGTTCGGCATTGATATTGGCTGCGGTTTCAGCCGCGGCCTGCGCCTGCAGTTCCTGCCATTGTTTATTCAGTAATTGCAGCTTGCCGTTAAATTCCGGGTGGTAGCCGACCTTGTTCAGGTATTTCGCCTGCGCCAGCAGGTTATCGATGGCAGCGGTCTGCGCCTGTTGTTCCTGCTGGGCGGCTTTATGCGCGGCCAGACGGTCTTTGCACAGACGGTAAATAGCTTTGTCTTTGCCCTGGGCATGATCCAGCAGTTGCTGCAGCAGTTCCGGGCTGTCGATGCCTTCGGCAGCGGCCAGACGCACTTTGGCGACAGCGTGGGTACGCGCCAGTTGCAGGCGTTCCTGTTCGTCGCTGATGCGGGCAATGGCTTGCAGACGCAGTTCGTTGTCGTCGGTCAGACCGGCGATCTGCACTAACAGACGCGAGTCCTTAATCTGGCTCAGGTCGTTGTTGGCAGGCAGCAGTTGGGTCAGCAGACGGCTGCGGGCAGCCTGGCGCACATCGTCGCGGGCGCTGTGCAGCAGTTGTTCCAGTGCGCTCGGCTGGTCAATACGGGCAATGGCCAGCTGACGCAGTTCTGCCTGGGATTCGTTGTTCACGAAGGTGATCAGTTGGTCGGGCGATTTCAGATCCTGCAGCGCCTGTCGACGTACTTCGGGGTTTGCATCCTGCCACTTCTCAATCCGTACTTTGGGTTTAAAAAACTTCTTGAATAACGCCATCGGGATTCCGTCCAAACTGTCACAAAAAAAAGCGCGGTCATTGTACCCTTCGCACCTGAATAAGGAAGGGCTGTTATTGGCATTAGCAAGGTAAGGCTGACCGCCCGCCACGCAAGACGATTGAAAACAGCTGTGATAAAGTTCTGCACGACCGGTTGCCTGATATAAGGCCCGGCTGTTGGGGCCTGCTTAAGTCAGAGAGAACAGGCCCTGAAAGAAAGTGTTGTCGGGATTCAGGCGTATCGCGCGCAACGCTGGTTAAAACAATAAGAAAATCACCTCGGGGAATCGCATGAAATCCATCCAACTGTTGCTGATGATCAGCCTGCTGGCATTAACCGGCTGTGCATCTATGGGTATTGGCTCTCGCCCACTGTCAGAGCTGACTCAGAATTACACCAACGAGCAATCCAAATTTTTAGCGGTGGATGATCTGGTGATCCATTACCGCGATGAAGGCCAGGGCCCGGTGCTGGTGTTACTGCACGGCGTGGCGTCATCACTGCACACCTGGGATGGCTGGGTGGATGAACTGAAAGGCAGTTACCGCATTATCCGCCTGGATCTGCCGGCTCATGGTCTGACCGGTCCGGACCCGAAGATGGAGCGCTATAACATCGGCTATATGGTCGACAAACTGGATAAATTCCTGAACAAGCTGGGCGTGAACAAGATGTCTCTCGCCGGTAACTCACTGGGTGGTTATATCAGCTGGAATTATGCGCTGCACCGTCCTGACCGGGTGGAAAAACTGATTCTGCTGGACTCTGCGGGGTACCCGCAGGATATGCCGTTTATTATGGATTTTGCTTCCTGGCCGGTCATCGGCGAGATGAGCACATTAATGATGCCGCGCTTTATGGTCGGTATGAATGTTCGTGCGGCCTACGGCGATGACAGCAAGGTAGACGACAAACTGGTTCACCGTTACCACGACCTGACGCTGCGTCCGGGCAACCGTGAAGGGCTGGTGAATGTGTTCCGTACGATGAAAGAACAGAGTGATAATCCGCATCTGGGCGACCGGGTGGCGGAAATCCGTGTACCGACCCTGCTGATCTGGGGTGAGGAAGACCAATGGGTGCCGCTGGATATTATGGAGCGTTTCCGCCGTGATCTGCCCAATGTCAGCGTGATTACCTACGAAGGGGTCGGCCATATGCCGATGGAAGAACTGCCGGTGCAGACTGCCCGTGACGCGCGCAGCTTTCTGCAGACCGGCAAAATCTTTACCCTGCCGGCAGCAACCGCAAGCGGCGACTGAGGTTTCAGGCGTCTGAGGAAAAGAGTGTGAATACGATTGTCTGGTACGACTACGAAACCTTTGGCGCCAGTCCGGCCTGGGATCGCCCGGCACAATTTGCCGCGATCCGTACGGATGAAGACCTGAATGAAATCGAAGAACCCATCGAGCTGTTCTGTAAGCAGAGTGACGATTATCTGCCGCATCCGCAGGCGGTGCTGATTACCGGCATCGTACCGCAGGATTGTCAGAACAAAGGTCTGAGCGAAACCGATTTTATCGGCCGCATTAACGACGTATTCAGCCAGCCGGGTACCTGCAGTGCCGGCTATAACAGCATCCGTTTTGACGATGAATTTACCCGTTACGGTCTGTACCGTAATTTTTATGACCCTTATGCGCGAGAGTGGCAGGGCGGTAATTCGCGCTGGGATTTACTCGATGTGGTGCGTTGCGCCTATGCTTTGCGCCCCGAGGGTATTGTCTGGCCTGAGCACGAAGACGGCCGTAAAAGCTTTAAGCTCGAGCACCTGACTGCGGCTAATGGTCTGGATCATGGTAAGGCGCACGATGCGGTCTCCGATGTGCGTGCCACCATTGCGCTGGCACGGCTGATTAAAGATAAGCAGCCTAAACTGTATCGCTACCTCTATGGTCTGCGGCAAAAAGCCCAGGTCGGCGCGCTGGTGGATGTGCTTAACCATAAACCGCTGGTGCATATTTCCGGTATGTTTCCGGTTGAGCAGGGCTGTATGGCGGTGGTTGTACCGCTGTGCTGGCACCCGAGTAATAAAAACTCCTTTATTGCCTTCGATTTGCATCAGGACCCGACGCCGCTGTTTGAATTAACTGCCGAAGAAATACAGCAGCGGGTGTTTACCCGTACCGCCGATATGCCTGAGGGCATGACCCGTCTGCCGCTGAAAGAAATTCATATCAATAAAGCGCCGGTGCTGGCGCCGGCTAATACCCTGACGCCGGATCAGGCAGCGCGCTGGAACCTGAGCGGTGAAACCTTACGCCGTCATCTGGCGCAGATTAAAAATAATGGTGATTTAACCGCCAAGCTGCATCAGGTATTCAGTGGCCGGGAGTTTGCGCCCAGTACTGATGTCGACAGCCAGCTGTACGATGCGTTTTTCCCATCCGCCGATAAACAGGCAATGCAGACCGTACATGAATTATCGCCCTGGGATCTGGCCGACTGGCCGGCACCGTTTAAGGACCGCCGCGGTGAAGAAATGCTGTTCCGTTACCGTGCGCGGAATTTTCCCGACACCCTCAACGAGGCCGAACGTGAGCGCTGGGAGCAGCACCGTATGGCGCGTCTGATACACACCGACCCGGCATCACCGGTGATGAATTACGAGCGCTTCGCCCGTGAGCTTCAGCTGGCGGCACAACAGGTAGCCGATGACCCGGTTAAACTGCAGTGGATTCAGGATCTGCAGGTGTATGCCGAATCGATTTATCCATACGATGATGCGTACTGACGGAGCGGTGCTTTCAGTCAATAAAAGGCTAAAAAAAACGCTGTACTGATTTCAGTTCAGCGTTTTTTTTAGCTTTTTTATTGGCATTTATTGCCTTTTGTTGCGGCTTCCGGCATAGCACTATTGCTTAAAAATCACTGGATAAAATCAGTGTTTTCCCGCAGACAAAAAATACGTACGACCTTGGTTTAATTTTAAGACTAAGGTGGTGTGCACTGCTCTCGCTAATGCTTCCTCCATTCTTTAATGTCCGCGCTCTGATAACTCATAACAGACGCAAACAACAATAAACGAGGAAGAGAGCACTTATGCAAATGCAGCACCGTACGCCGGGAGGCGAGCAACCGTATTGGCCGGCTGGTCCGTTCAAAATCCGATTGCCTTTTGTTCATTACCGCTGGGAAATGGCTGAAACCATTCAGGGTCTGGTAATGTTTGTGGTTGGCCTGGCCATGATTCCATTGCTGGAAAAATATCTGGGCATGCCGTATGAAGCGGCTCTGGCGTTTACCTTTATTGCGGGTCTTGGTTATATTCTGCCGGCTTTGCTGGGTGTACCTCTGGTTCCGGGCTGGATTACGCCGGCGATTCCGGTGGTTATTCTGTTTCTGAACGGCTTTGAACCAGGCCCGGATGCTATTAAAGCGTTATTTGCTTTGCAGATTGAAGTGACGCTGATCTTTCTGATTCTCGGTCTGACCGGCTGGGGTTCTAAACTGGTTCAGGTGATTCCTAACTCTCTGAAGTCGGGCATTATTATCGGTGCCGGTATTGCTGCTTTAATGGGCGAATTAAAAACCGGTGGTCGTGTGGACGCGACACCGATTTCGCTGATTATCGGCTCCGTTGTTTCAGCCTATGTGCTGTTTTCCCTGTCGTTTAAAAACGTCGTTGAACAGTCAGCCATTGCCCGTCGTATTGCTAACTTCGGTATGGTGCCGGGCATGATTATCGCCATGATTGTCGGCTGGATTGTCGGTGAATATCCGCTGCCGGATATCCAGTGGGGCATCACTCAGCCAGACTTCGCCCTGATGGCTAATTATCTGACCTTTGCAGTTGGTTTCCCGGGCTGGGATGTTTTCCTGCTGGCCATTCCAACTGCGTTAATTGCTTACGTGATTGCCTTTGGTGACATCATTGTTGGCTTTACTCTGGTTGAGCGTATCGACAAGGTCCGTACCGATGAAAAAATTGAAACCAACGTTGACCGTGTACACGTTGTTACTGCGATCCGTAATGGTATTCATGCCTTCTTCGCGCCGTGGCCGGGTCTGGCTGGTCCGCTGTGGACGGCTGCACACGCAACTGTGGCAGAGCGTTATGCCATGGGCCGTAAAGCGATGGATTCTATCTACAGTGGTGGTGGTACGTTCTGGCTGACCGGTTTGCTCGCACTGTTCTGCCTGCCTCTGGTGACCATGTTTAAACCGGTACTGCCGATTGCGCTGTCACTGACGCTGATTCTGACCGCTTATATCTGCATCATGGTGGGTATGGAGCAACTGCGTAACCCAACCGAACGTGGCGTGGCTGGGATTGTGGCGGTAACTCTGGCGATGCCGGACCCTAAATCCACCGTGTATGCGGTCATTATCGGTCTGCTGCTGTACTTCCTGATTGAGCGCCCAAGACTGATGGGCAAACATAAAACGGAAGACGAATTTATGTTCGCCGACCCGCAGGAAAGCACCGAAAGTAAATAAGTATTTATTGATGTGCTGAAAAGCCCCGCTCATTGGAGTGGGGCTTTTTTATTTTCGCGCTACTGTTCTGGCTGATAAAGGCGGCTGATTATTTTGCCGCAGAACGGCTGATTTCAATCAGCTCCTGCTCGCCGGGAAAATCCGGTAGTAACCAGATTTTTTCAAAACAGTGGTGGGGCAGTTTCAGATGGCGGACGATGGGTAAAAAATCATCGCGGTTCCACAGTGGACTGGCGTTGCGTATAACCAGCCAGACGCGTTTGGAGTGATAACGCTTACGGGCTTTATTCAGCAGAATACGATTGAGTGCGGTATGCAGTTTACGGCCGCTTTCCAGACTGGCAAGGTCTGCCAGATAGCTCCATAAATGATCATCACCATGATAATGGTTGTGGTCCGCTTCACTGGCATGATCAGAGGAAGCGATACGCGCTTCATTCTCGCTGGCATATAAATGGGCAATTTCCAGATCCAGTGCTTCGCCCTGTAAATAACAGGAAATATCTGGCTTGGCCGGTTCGTTATGCCAGATATGACGGATTGGCTGCTGGAATTCCCGCTCATAGGCCCGCATAAACAGCTTAGCCGCATCACGTTCCAGCCGGCGTTTCTCCGTATCGGAGTGACTTAACGGTTTACCGTCCTGGGTGTGGTGAATATCTGAGGTCATATAGGCTCCGTCTGACGCCATCGCAGCAGGCCGGAAAGCGTCGCTGTTTGCACCTCTGGCCTTCGCGTATGATAAGTGCTGTTTATCTACCGCAAAGAATACTATGCCTGAGTTATCTGTTGATGTGTTGCTTTTGTTAGCGCTGGTGGCCTGTGCGGCGGGCTTTATTGATGCTATTGCTGGTGGCGGAGGATTGCTGACCATTCCGGCATTGCTGGTCGCCGGATTGAATCCGGTGCAGGCGATTGCTACCAACAAGTTACAGGCGTGCTTCGGCAGCTTTACCGCAACCCGGTTTTTTATCCGTGAAGGGTTGGTCAGTCCGTGGCAACAACGCTGGAGTGTTATCGCCACCGGGCTTGCGGCAGCGGCTGGTGCACTGGCGCTGCAATGGTTCGACAGTGCGTTACTGGTTGCGGTCATGCCTTATGCCTTAATCATAATCGCTTTGTATTTGTTGCTGGCGCGTAAAGTCGGAGAGCAGGAAACAACCGCCAGACTGACGGGGCGGCAATTTAACGCCAGTGCGGTTCCGGCGGTTGGTTTTTACGATGGCTTTTTCGGGCCGGGTACCGGCACCTTTTTTACCCTGGGGTATTGTCAGTTACGCGGTATGAACATGCTGCAGGCCACAGCCCACGCCAAACTTCTGAATTTCACCACCAATATTGTTTCGCTGTTGATCTTTATTTTATCGGGTCAGATCGCATGGGTTGTCGGTTTAAGCATGGCGCTTGGGCAGGCGCTTGGCGCACGCCTGGGAGCGGCAACGGCGGTACGGCGCGGGGTCGTGTTTGTGCGTCTGATGACCGTTGCGGTATGTATTGCTATGAGCATCAGTCTGCTACTGAAGAATTAGTTTACAGCCGCTTCTGCGCTTCAGCTCAAAATCCCAATATCGCCCTCAGTGGCGTGAATTGACATGGTAATCTGCGCTTCTTGCTGGATTTATCAGCAAATCAGTCAGGAAGCTGTTTCTGATAGCTGTTATCAATGGCAGCATCCGATGCTCTCACCTATAACTATATAAAAGCCCAACACTCAGTTTTTATCCGGCCGCTGTTTGGTTAAGGCTGGTGAGACAAGGAACTTCTCACAAATGTCCAATGATGCGTTCGTATTCAGTGACGATGAATGTACAACCTCCGCGCTACAAGCTCCTGCCAGCTGGAAGATCCTCAGTGTTGAGGATGATCCTGTCTATCAGGCCTCGCTGCTGCACAGTCTGAATGGTCTGATGTTCAGAGATCAGCTGGTAGAGGTATTAACCGCCAATTCAGCGGCCTCTGCGGCCGAGGTATTGAGCAGGCATGATGATATTGCCGTCATGTTGCTGGATGTGGTTATGGAGCAGGACGATGCGGGCCTGCGTCTGGTCAGTTCTGTGCGCGAAGTGTTGGGTAACTCAAGCATCCGTATCATATTACTGACCGGCCAGCCTGGCGTGGCTCCTGAGGCTGACGTCATGCGTCAGTACGATATCGACGAGTACTGGAATAAAGCGGAGCTCAGCAGGGATAAGCTGCACTCTGTTATTGGCAGCCATCTGCGCACCTGGCACTACATGATGGAGTTGAATAAAGCGCAGCGTGGTTTGCAGCTGATATTGGACGCTTCCCGTAGTCTGCACAGTAAACAGGAATTGGGTCCATTGACTCAGGCAGTACTGACGAATATTGGCCGCATTATTGGGACTGGTGTGAATGGCATTGTTTGCATGGGGCATTTCCGCAATATGCAATTGAATGATGCCAGGGTGATTGCAACAACCGGTGATTACCATGACATGCTTGAGAAAAACCTTACCGATATTCCGGCTGATGAGCGAATGGCAACGTTACGATCAGCAATCGCTGCTCAATCTCATCAGTTTCATCCCGATCATTCGGTACTTTATTTTGATACCCATGCGATTGATGGGGCGGAGTATCTGGTTATGGTTGACGGTATTGTCGAGTTGACCGCCGCTCATATTAATTTACTGCGGGTATTCAGCGAAAATGTACGCAGTGGTTTTTCTAACGTAGCTTTGCTTAACCGCGTCAGTCATCTGGCCTATTTCGACGATCTTCTGAATATTCGAAACCGTAATGGTTTACTGCGTGAACTGGACTCTCTGAACGACGATGACCGGCATGAAAGTGTGTTATTGCTGGTTAAAATCAAGAGCTTTCAGGATGCTATGATCACCTTCGGTGAGCGTTATTGTGACAATTTGCTTAAAGCGACCAGTGAGGCACTAAAGCAACAGCTGCCTGGATTCAGCTGTTTTTCAACGATCAGTGCCGGAACGTTTGCGTTGGTATTTACTCATGAGTCTCAGCCTGATGATGAATTATTGCTGCAGATTTTTGAACAATCGCTGACGCTATCCGGTGTGCAGCATCATATTCAGTTAATATTTTGCAAACTGGAGCTGAATTTACTTCAGGATGCTTCGGCTCAGGAAACACTCCATCTGGCTGAAGTCACGCTGTCAGTGGGAGAGAGTTACAACCTGAACCTGATTGGTTACACCCCGGGCTATCGTGAAAAAATAACAGCCAGACATCTGCAATTGCTGGAGTTGCAGCAGGCATTAGAGAACAACGAACTGTTTATTATGTTGCAGCCTAAAGTGGAGCTGGTCAGTAAAAAAGTGGCGGGTTTCGAAGCGTTGGTACGCTGGCGGAACAGTAATGGTGATTATATCCCACCGGATGTGTTTATCCCTCTGGCTGAAGCCTCAGGGCTGATTTGCAGCCTGGATCTTCATGTTCTTCGTCTGACCTTTGCGGCGGTTAAGCAATTAACCGATGCGGGTTTCGAACTGCCAGTATCGTTCAATGCCAGCGTATCGGATTTAAATAACCGCGACTACACTCAGGAAATTTTTCAGGCCGTCAAAGAACATCGGGTTAATCCTTTATTGCTCGATATTGAAGTTACCGAATCTCAGGTAATGAGCGATTATCGTGGTTTTGATGCATTGCTGCGCCGGTTTATGGCATTAGGAATGTCAGTCAGTATTGACGATTTCGGCACGGGCTATTCATCGCTGTCGCATATCACCAAGCTGCCCGCAACCACATTAAAAATAGATCGCTCTTTTGTCAGTGGCATCGAGGAGTCAGAAGACGACCGGCATGCAGTGGATATGGTTGCTAAAATAGGCCAGCGCTTTGGTTATCATATTGTTGCCGAAGGTGTTGAAACCGAAGCTCAGTGCGAGTGGCTGCGCCAGGTTGGCTGTCCTGTTGGACAAGGCTATCTGTTTGCCCGGCCAATGACGGTAGACGATGTGATTGTATGGCTTCGTACCTACCCTTGAAATCTTCGGCAACGGCTTCTGGTCTGGCTGCTGTCGCGGCGGATGTTTTTCCATACTGTTCAGTGCCAGCACAGAGAAAACAGGGCGTACGGCTTCTTTTGTTATTGCTGTTTATTGCCTTTGTTTCGGCGTCCGCTGTCAGTTATTTACTGCGGCAGTCATATATTCGCGATCTTAATGCGAAGCACGATTATATTATTACCTCGGCCTCCGCATACCTTAATCGCGAGTTGGGCGATGTGCGTAATATTGTTTCATTACTGTACCATGATCGTGATATTCACCAGGGGCTGAAAGCAGAAGAACCGATCAACACTGCTCTTCTGGCGCAACGATTCTCAGGGTTTGCCCAATCGTTGGATACTATTTTGCAGATCCGATGGCTGGATGCTCAGGGAAATGAGCGGGTTCGTGTGGACAGTAACGCCGATTCAGTACGCCAGTTGTCTCCCTCTGAATTGCAGAATAAAGCCGGCCGCTATTACTTTCGCGATGCGATGCAGGTAGAGCCTCCCGCAGTGTATTTTTCTGGACTGGATCTGAATGTTGAAAATAAAGCCATTGTCCGGCCGTATCAACCAACACTTCGTGCCGGTATCCGTACCGGTGTGAGTGACGGTAAACAGCCTGGTCTGTTGCTGATTAATTACGACTTTCGCCGTTTGCTGGAATCTCTGCATACCTTGTCAGTGGATCAATCAGCCTTATTTATTGCCGATGCGGATGGTTATTGGATATTGCACTCACAAACAGAACTGGAGTGGGGGCATGACCTCGGTCATAACGATTACACCCTGCGTTTACAGGATCCAGTATTGTGGCAACGCTTAACTGAAACGCCTGTTATCTCGGCAGAGATGTTTTCTGATCGGCTGGTCAGTGCACTGAAAATGAATCTGGGGCAATCATCCAATCAGGATGGCGCGACGCGGATTTATTTAATGGTACAGACCCGTGCAGAATTTATGTCAGCCATTAACTGGCAGTCGATATGGCCGGGGTTATTACTTGCTGCCGTTATCGTTCTGCTTGGTGGCCGTTTACTGCACCATGATTTATTACAGCAACATCAGCGTTACCTGCTTAACCGACAATTGCAACAGGAAAAAGAAGCGCTTGAAGTCACCAATGCAAAGCTTGATATCAGTTTGCAGGAACAACGTATTCTGCAGGATGAACTCGTTGAAACCCGTAAGTTATCTGCGCTTGGAATGATGGTGGCCGGTGTTGCCCATGAGTTGAATACCCCGGTAGGCGGTGCATTAATGCTGGCGTCAACACTGGAGAATCATCTGGCAGAATTAACGAAGGCTGTTGATGCCGGGTTAAGTCGCCAGGCACTGACGGATTTTATCCGGCACAGTCAGGAAGGACTTAAATTACTGGATGAAAACCTGAAGCGGGCAAAAATGCGCGTTGAAAGTTTTAAACGTCTGGCAATCGATCGCGCCAGTGACGAAATTGTCGAATTTTATTTGCATCAGGTGTGTGATGATTTATTGCGCTCTTTGCACGCCATGCTCAATCATTCCGGTGTGAACGTGGTTACCCATATTGCAGCGGATCTGAGACTTAGCGGATATCCCGGTATTATTTCGCAGATACTGCAAAACCTGATTGTAAACGCAGTGATACATGGTCTTGCAGACGTGACGGGTGGGCAGATAAAAGTGTGCGCTGAGGTTGATGAACAGAATCAGGTAATATTGCACGTAACCGATAATGGCTGTGGCGTCAGGGCGGATATTGCCGGCCGGTTGTTTGATCCGTTTGTGACCAGTGCCCGCGGTCAGGGTTCCACCGGTCTGGGCTTACATCTGGTCCATCAGTGGGTGATTCATCTGCTGCATGGCAGTATTCGTGCAGAAGAACCGACAGAAGGCGGATTATCGTTTGTGATCGTTTTTCCGCGCGAGATCAGCACGGATTAAGTCATCGTTGATTCAGGTTCTTATCGGTCGCGTTCAATGTTGATATCAGGGCCTGTTTCATCCGTGTTAACAGGCGCCTGGGGCGCTGACAGGTCTTTCTCCATCATTACCAGATTCAGATCATCCTGAATGGGTGTTCCAACGGGCAGATGTTTCGGAAAGGGTGCATGCGCTGAGGTTAACTGATAACCCCGGCGCTGATAATAGGCAATTAAATCTTCGCGTGGTGACAGTACCTGCATCTGCATAAGGGTGCAGTGAAACTGGTTGCGGGCAAACGCTTCTGCCAAGGATAGTAATTGCTTACCCAACCCCTGCGCCTGATACGATGGATGTACTGCAAAACTGCCGAATTCGCAGATACTCTGGGTATCAGGCGCTATTGATGAAAGCGCTTGTGTGCTTTTGAGAGTTAAAGAAAAGCAGGCAATGATGGCTGCATGATTCTTAATGCAGAAGAAATGCACATCCGGGCGATGGATAAAGGTGAGTAAATCGTTTGTTTGAATGCGCAGGCCAGAGACCAGACCCACTTCGGAGGTCCAGCCCTGTAATTCTGATTCAGTACCGGCTTCGCCGCCACGGTAACAAAGATTAATCAGTTTACTGAGCGCCGGAACATCGGCATCGGTAGCTAGCTGGATAGCATTATTCATAAATGGTATTCATCGTCTGTTGTTAATAGGAACCGTTAAGAGGAACGGTTAAACAGAAATTGACCGGATTATAGCGGGTAAACATTGTATTGATACGCAGGGGAATGATGGCTGCCCTAAATAAAAACGGCTGCATCGGCAGCCGTTTTTACGCTCATTACCTGCTGTTTAAACCCGGCGTACTTTAATTGCCCGGCCTTTAATGCGGGTTTTCTGCAAATGGTTCAGGGCAGCTCTGGCCTGATCGCGCTGGACTGCCACATAGGCGGCATAATCCAACACCTCAATCTTACCAACGGCACTGCCGACAATACCACCGGGGGAGGTCAGGGCACCAAGAATATCACCGGGGCGCAGTTTATCTTTACGACCCGCCGCCAGACACAGGCTGACGTTAGCCGGTTTTTCAGCCTGCAACATGACATCGCTGAGCTCACTGATCGGCATTAACGGAATATTGCGGCCCTGTTGTTCGGCAATGGCGGCGCGTTTGTAGTCTTCGCGTTCGGTGGCAATGGAAATCGCCAGACCTTCTTTACCGGCGCGGCCGGTACGGCCGATACGGTGTACATAGACTTCCGGGTCGCGCGGTAATTCGTAGTTAATCACCGCTGGTAGATCATCGACATCCAGACCACGGGCGGCAACATCGGTCGCCACCAGAAAGTTGGTGCTGTTCTGTTTGAACTGCACATAGACCTGATCGCGGTCACGCTGTTCCAGATCACCGTGCAGGGCGAGGGCAATAAAACCCATATCGCGCAGAATCTGGGTCACTTCTTCCGTCGCCTGTTTGGTATTACAGAACACCACGGCCTGCTGAATACCAAAATGGCTCAATACCCGCGCCAGTGCCTGTTCTTTTTCATTGCGCTCGCAGATAACCACGTGCTGCTCAATGCTGCTGCTCTGATGCACCGCTTCCACTTTTACATTCAGCGGGTTGTGCTGAAATTCGGCACTCAGCTGGCCGATGTTTTCCGGGTAGGTAGCCGAAAACAGTAACGTCTGACGGTTGGCCGGGGTGTGCGCCACAATGTGGTGAATATCGTCGGTAAAGCCCATATCGAGCATACGGTCAGCTTCATCCAGCACCAGGGTTTGCACCTGATCGATTTTCAGCGTTTCTTTGCGCAGGTGGTCTTTAATCCGCCCCGGAGTACCAACAACGATGTGCGCGCCGTGTTCCAGCGAGCCAATTTGCGGGCCAATGGACATTCCGCCGCACAGCACGACCACTTTAATATTGGCCTGAAAGCGCGCCAGCTTACGGATCTCTTCCGCGACCTGAGTGCTCAGTTCACGGGTCGGGCACAGCACCAGCGCCTGTACGCCAAAAAAGCGCGGATTAATTTTACTTAATAATGGCAAACCAAAAGCGGCGGTTTTGCCGCTGCCGGTTTTTGCCTGAGCAATAATGTCCTGCCCGGCCAGGGCGGCTGGCAGTGTCTGCTGCTGTACCGGCGTCATCTGGGTGTACCCCATGCGCTCAAGGTTTTCCAGCTGGCTGGCGGGCAGGTCTAACTGACTGAAGGCTGAAGATTCGGTGCTGTTCATTGAGGGTTTTTCCGGGTCAGGATCACACCGGTTTCGATGTGGTCGGTATAGGGGAACTGATCAAACAGGGCAAAGCCTTTGATCTCGTGGGTATTGCACAGCACCTGCAGGTTGTCGTGCAGCGTATTGGGGTTGCAGGAAATATAAATAATGTTGTCGTAGCCCTGCACCTGTTTGACCGATTCGTCGTCCAGACCGGCACGGGGTGGATCAACCAGTACAGTACGGAAATCATAGCTGCTTAAATCGACCCCGGACAAACGCTCGAAGGTACGTTCACCGCGCAGTGCCTGCACAAACTCTTCGCTGGATAAGCGCGCAATCACCACGTTGTCGAGTTGGTTGTCGGCAATATTGACCTGTGCGGCCGCGACCGATGTTTTGGATATTTCGGTTGCCAGTACGCGACGAAAGGTATCGGCCAGCGCCATGGAGAAATTACCGTTACCGCAATACAGTTCCAGCAGGTCGGATGACGGCTCGCCGTTGTTATCACTATGGTTAATCTCGGCAGCGGCAGAACGGGCCCAGCTCAGCATCTGCTGATTCATCTCGCCATTGGGCTGGGTGAAGCCGCCTTCAATCTGGCGGTAGTGCAGGGTTTTGCCGTCCACCTGCAGGGCTTCGTTGACATAATCGCGCTCTAACACCAGTTTTTGTTTGCGTGAGCGGCCCACAATCGGGAAGCCCAGACGTGCCTGCAGTGCTTCCGCTTCGGCGCGCCATTCATCCCCTAATGGCTTGTGATATATCAGCGTGATTAAGGCATCACCGCTTAAGGTGGTTAAAAACTCAACCTGGAACAGTTTGCGGCGCAGCAATTCGTTGGGCTGAATATCATCCAGCAGGCGTACCATCAGCTCGTTAATCAGGCGCGAGGCAATAGGAAACTCGGTCACTTCATACACTTTGCTTTTATCGCCCGGCTCAAACATGGCGTAAAAACAACGGTCGCCATCGTGCCACAGGCGGAATTCTGCGCGCAGGCGGAAATGGCTCGGGGCGCTGGCGTGTACCTGCAATGACGGCGGATTAAAGTCGGCAAACAGATCACGCAGACGCTGTGCTTTTACCTCCAGCAGTTCGGCATAACGCTCGGGGTTTACATGGTGCTGGTAGGGGTCACGCTGTTGCATAGGTCGCCTGTGTGAAATCGGGTTGTGCGGAAGTCGTGTGCATCGGGCTTGTGCGCATAGAACGGCCTGCCTGTAGTGTCTGTTCCGACGCTACCGGCAATGAAATCCCATTGCAAAAAGGCCGCGTATTATACGGATTGCACAACATTGTGCATCTTTTAGCCGTCTTCTGTCGTGCCGCAGGCCAAAGCACAGCGCTGCTGAGCGACAGTTACACCGGCCGTGCTTACACTGGAAGCCACAGGAATGTTTAATTGAGGAGCAAGGGTATGAACTATCGCAGCATAAACCGCGCATTTCCGCGCTTGGCAAAGACAATCTGCACGCTGATTGGATGCAGCGTGATCGCCGGGCAGGCGTTGGCAGCGCCGGCATCGCAAACGGTGGTCTATCAGTCCGGCGGCAAGGCCTATGAGGGTTATTGGCAACCGGCCGACCATTCGGCATCTCAGGCGGCGTTGGTTTTGCTGGTACATGACTGGGATGGTTTAACCGATTACGAGCGGCAGCGGGCGCAGATGCTCAGTACCGCCGGATATAACGTTTTTGCTGTCGATCTGTTCGGCCAGGGGATCAGGCCCGAGCGCATTGAAGATCGCCGTCAACATACCGGTGAGTTGTATAAAGACCGTGCCAGGTTGCGCCGCTTAATGGAGGCCGGGCTTACAGCGGCACTGGCGCAGGTCGCGCAGCAGGGCGGAGATCCGCTTAACCGTATGGTGATGGGCTATTGCTTTGGCGGTGCCGCCGTACTGGAGGCGGCGCGTTCCGGTATGGCGGCCCAGGGATTTGTAACATTTCATGGCGGTCTGCAAACCCCGGAAGGTCAGTCTTACAGCGCTACCCGTGCACCATTGCTGATTCTGCATGGCAGCGCTGACAGTGCGATTCCTATGAGCCAGTTTGCTCAGTTGGCGACTGAGCTGGAAGAGGCCGGAGTCAGCCATGAAATGATCACCTACAGTGGCGCGCCCCATGCGTTTACGGTATTTGGCGGAGCCAATTATCGTGCCGAGGCCGACCAGAAATCCTGGGCCCGATTTATGGCGTTTTTGTCGGCGGTTCAACGTCAGCCTGTATCTGACTGAGGGTGGCATTTTTGGCCTTGTGGCGGGCTTGGTTGTCAGATGTGGCACTGGGCTGCGCTGCTGTGTTGTGAGATAAAGGCGCAGGTGAAAGATTGGTTTATCCAATCAGAGCTTCGTCAACAGGATGTCATCCCGGCCAATGTGCCGCAGTGGTGATTCCGTATTGTACAAAGTGTTTACACACAGAGATAAGCGGGTCAGGCCGAACAACAGCGCCGGCCAGCGATGATTTTAATAAGAAAATGGTGGCGTGAGTGCAGCAGCATCGGCCCGCGTCCGCCAGTCAGAGCAGGGTTTTGTATGAGTAATGTAGTGGCAGAATTGATTGAGCTGTTAAAGCTGGAAGCCATTGGCGTTAACCGCTTCCGTGGCCAGAGCCAGGATCTTGGCTTTCGTAATTTATTTGGCGGACAGGTGCTGGGGCAGAGTTTATCCGCAGCCATTCAGACGCTGACTGAGGGCGATTGGGCACCGCATTCCTTACATGCTTACTTTCTGCGCCCCGGTACCGTGACCGACAGCGTCGAGTTCGAAGTGGAAGTGCTGCGCGACGGCCGCAGTTTTGCCACCCGGCAGGTAAAAGCCAGCCAGAACGGTAAGGCGATTCTGACCATGATGTGCTCGTTCCAGCATCCGGAAGCGGGCTTTGACCATCAGAATCCGATGCCGGACATCAAAGGCCCGGAAGGCATTCCGTCGCAGCTGGAACTGGCGCGCATGTTCCGCGATTACTTCCCGGAGCGGGTTCGCGATATTTACACCGCCGACCAGCCGATTGAAATCCGCGTGCTCGACCCGGTGAATATTTTTGCGCCACAGAAAAAAGAACCGGTGAAATACGCCTGGATGAAGGCCGATGCGCCCATGGGCGATAACCCCAATGTGCACGCCACCATGCTGGCCTATGCCTCCGACTTCAACCTGATTACCACCGCGCTGCACCCGCATGCGGTATCGGTCTCGCAGAAAGACATGCAGGTGGCCAGTCTCGATCACAGCGTCTGGTTCCATCGTCCGCTGCGCATGGATGAGTGGCTGCTGTACGCCATCGACAGCCCCAATGCCGGTGGTGCGCGTGGCTTCTGCCGCGGTCAGCTGTTTAACCAACAGGGCGAACTGGTGGCTTCGGTGGCGCAGGAAGGTTTGATGCGCAAGATTGATTTGAACGCCAAATCCGGCGAAGGCAAAGCATGAGCCAGATGTTGCGTTCGGCCCTGATGTTTGCCCGCCGTCCATGGGCTAAACCGGCAACCGCGCTGGATGTGTTTCACACCCGTTTCCGCGTCCTGCCCTGGGATTGTGACCTGAATCTGCATTTAACCAATACCCGCTATCCGGCCTGGCTGGATCTGGCGCGCACCGAGTTTTTTCTGCGTCTGGGCACCGGCCCATTATTTGTGCGCAAGGGCTGGCGCTCGGTATTGGCCAGCCAGACTTTAACCTTTGTGCGTGAGATCAAACCGCTGGCGCTGGTGGATGTGGAAAGCCGGGTGCTGCACTGGGACCGTAAGTATTTCTATATGGAGCACCGTTTTCTGGTCGATGGCCGCTTACACGCCAAAGCGCTGGCCCGCATTGCGGTGCTGAAGGGGGGGCGGGTGCGTTCATTAGCGAGCATGCTGCAGGCTGTAGCGCGTCTGAAAAATGAGCCGGATGAACTGCAGGAAGCGCCACCGGCACCGCTTGAGGTGCTGGCCAAAATCGAACTGTTGGGCGCTAAGCGGCAGGCGGAAGAAGAGCGCGGCTTGTGACGCTGCGCGGTTTATGATGCCGCGTTAAACCGTCGCTCAGGCGATAAAATCGTTCAGGCGGATACCAAAGCGGGCCGGGTCTACGGCCTGCAGAATTTCGTCCTGAGTGGTTGGTTTGCTCAGGTCGATGATCTCAACCGGCAGATAACGCTGACTGCTGGTGCTGTAAATAACCTTTACCAATGGCAGGCGCTGATCGGTTTCGGATGCTTCAATCACCACCGCAAGGCGCTGACTTTTCAGCTTCACCAGCGAGCCCACCGGATAAATGCCCATTGAGCGGATAAAGCGGTGTACCAGCGTCTGATCGAGGTGGGTGCCGCTCCATTCGAGCAGTTTTTTCAGCGCCATCGTCGGTGGCAAGCCTTTGTGGTAAACACGGTCGGCGGTGATGGCGTCGTAGACATCGGCAATGGCGCACATCTTTCCTTCGCGGCAGATATCGCAGTCGTGCAGGCCTTCCGGGTAGCCGCTGCCATCAATGCGCTCGTGATGCTGGGCGGCGACTTTAATGGTCAGCTCGCTCACTCCCGGTGTCTTTTTTAACAGCTCGCGGCTGAACACCACATGGTTGCGCATAATGGCGAATTCATCGTCGCTCAGCTTACCGGGTTTATGCAGCACTTCGTCGGGAATCATGACTTTACCGATATCATGCAACATGGCGCCGACGATGGTCTGGTGCATGGTCTCGCGGTCGATCTTCATGCTTTTGGCAAAAATTCCCATCAGTACCGCCAGGTTGATGGAATGCTCCAGCAGATAATTGTCTTTTTCGCGGATACGGCCGAGGCAGGCGAGGGCGTTGTGATTACGCAGTACCGAATCGACCATACCATCGGCCAGACGGTCGAAGGCTTCTACATCGATGGCGCGGCCCAGCTTCACATCTTTCAGTACGTTGCTGACCAGACCTTTAGCCTGCGTATGAATTTTATTCGCCTTCAGCAGCTCTTCCTGCACACCATTGCGGGCTTTATGGTCGGGTTTCAGAGCGGCGGCTTTATCGAGTGCCGCTTGATTATTACGGTCGACCTCCGTGGCGGTCAGGGTATCGTCGCCGGCATCCAGGCCGCGAGCGGTATCAATATACACTTCGCGAATTCCGCGGCGGCGGATCTCATCGATAATGCTCTGATCTGGGATGCGGCCTTCTTTCTGGAAATTGTGGTGGGGAATCCAGTCGCAGTTCAGATCTGAGACATACATGTCTGGTTTGAGCTGGTCGACAGAGATTTTTTTGATCATGACGGTCTTTCAGAAAAGGGGCTTATCTGAGTATAGACCTTCACCGTTGGCTGCCAGTTTTATCGGCTGCAGCGGCTTAAAACAGGATTTATTCTGCGCTTTCGGGCTTGTTATCGGCGGCTGTTTCGGCTTTTTTTTGCTCTTTTTCGAGCAGCGAGCGGGCGCCGCTGAAATCAAAACCGGTGTCGTCGTTCATGGCGTCCGGGTCGGGCCGGATACCGCAACCGCTGCCTTTTACCGGCAGCAGACCGGCGGTGCCGGGGTGTTTTTTATCACTCATGTGCAGCTCCTGTTTGTCTGGTGGCCGATAGCAGTTTGCCACTGCGCAGCGGTGACATCAGCAGCAAAGGGTTGATGCGGGCGTTGTTCAGGCTGACGGTCCAGTGCAGGTGTGGGCCGGTTGCACGGCCGGTGGCTCCGACCTTACCCAAAAGCGTGCCAGCACGGATTTCTTCGCCTTCCTGAACATTAATGGCGCTCATATGGCAGACCATGGTGACCAACCCCTGGCCGTGATCGATAAATACACTGTTACCGTTGAAGAAGAAATTACCGGTCAGCACGACTTTACCATCGGCCGGCGCCAGAATGGGGGTGCCGGTGGGTGCGGCTATGTCCAGTCCGCTGTGCGGGTTACGCTGTTCGCCATTAAAAAAGCGCTTCAGGCCAAAGGCGCTGCTCATATCGCCACGAATGGGCCAGGCCATTGGCTGCCAGGGGCGGGGCGGACTGAAGCTGGTATAAACCGCCGCCATCTGGGCCTGTTCTTTGCGGATACGCGCCAGTTCTGCGGCGCTGGGGTTAACGTGTTTCTTTTTAACGGTCAGGTGCTGCTCAGGGTAAGGGTGATCATGAACTCCGAAGCGGATGTTGTTATTGCCGGCTTTGATGCTCGCCTCTCCGGGCTTCTGGCTGAGCGGAATACCGACCATGGCCAGCCAGGATTGCTGTTCGTCCGGGCGGATGACCATTACCGGCTGACCATTAAAACTGACCGCCGGTGGCTGGATGCCATCACCGACGGGAATCATCGTCAGACCGCCGGGAATACTCTGCTGTAACGGCAGGGGGCTTTCTGCGGGTATAGGAGTGGCACTCTGGATCGAACCGGCAGCGAACAGCGAGACAATAAACTGCATCATGCCGTGAAAGAGTTCGGCCATGCTTAATCCTCGCTGGTTTTCTTCCTGGGGGCTTTTCGTGTGCGGGTCTTTTTCACGCTGTCTGTCTGAGTTGCAGCATTGTCTGTATGTACGGCAACCACGTCTGATTCCAGCCAGCCGCTGTGCAGCCGACTGTGAATACGTGTGCCGACCGAGACGTCAGCGGTTTGCTGTACGACACGGCCATCGGCCTGCTGGGTAATAGAGTAGCCGCGGCCAAGAACGTTCAGCGGGCTCAGGCTGTTGAGCAGGTGAGCCTGAGTGGCCAACTGTTGCTGACGCTGATTCAGGCGTTGCTGAATCAGGCGGGTAAATTGTTTTTCCAGTAACGCGACCTGTTGCTGGCGTTCACGTAACAGGCGTTGCGGATGCTGATGCACCAGTGCCTGTTGCAGTTTTTGCAAGCGGTGATGACGCTGTTGCAGATTCTGTTGCTGCGCGCGCTGCAGGCGGATTTCCAGTTGATCCAGATGCTGGGCGCGGCTTTGCAGTAAGCGACCGGGAGCGCGCAGACGTTGCTGAATACGTAACAGCCGTTGCTGTTGTTGCTGTAATTGCCGTTGCATGGCGCGGTTCAGGCGCTGGCGTATTAACTGTATCTGACGCAGTTGCTGGCCTTGATCCGGACTGAGCAGTTCGGCAGCGGCGGATGGGGTTGGTGCTCTGGCATCGGCAACAAAGTCGGCGATGGTAAAGTCGACCTCATGACCGACGGCGCTGACAATCGGCAGGCGTGACTGATGAATCGCCCAGGCCACGGCTTCTTCGTTAAAGCACCATAAATCTTCGAGCGAACCACCACCGCGACCAATAATCAGCACATCGACATTGTTATCACGGTTGGCGCGCTCAATGGCCGCCACGATGTGCGCGGTGGCATCACGTCCCTGTACCGGCGTGGGATAGATATCGATTTCGATGGCAGGGCAGCGGCGGCGGAACACCGTGAGCATGTCGTGGATGGCGGCGCCGGTGGGGGAGGTGATAATACCGACCCGGCGTGCCGACGGCAGCGGTTGTTTGTATTGCTCATCAAATAATCCGGCCATCGCCAGGCGGTCTTTTAACTGCTGGAAAGCCAGTAGCAATGCACCTTCACCGGCGGGCTTCATGGCATCGACAATCAGCTGATAATCGCCACGGTTTTCATACAGGCTGACCTTGGCGCGCAGCTCGACCTTGTCGCCTTCTTTCGGCATAAATTTCAGCAGGGCGGTGCGCGAGCGGAACATTGCGCAACGCACCTGAGCGCCACTGTCTTTTAAGGTGAAGTACCAGTGCCCGGAAGACGGGCGTGACAAATTAGAAATTTCTCCTTCAACACGCACGTTGGCGAAAGAAACTTCCAGTAATTGTTTGGCACGCTGGTTCAGCTGGCTGACGGTGAAAATATTGTTTGCTTGCACAAAAGTGAAAGATATCGGTTGTAAGATGTGTCGAGAGGTTGCCACGCTCAGACCGTATTGGCCAGAGATTTTCTTTTGTGTATCAAGGATGTGCGCGAGTTCACTATTGTGCTTATGTCGTTATTGATGACGTAGACAGAAGGTTTATAACGCGCTAGTGTTAACGGCTTCAGCGCAAGCTGAATCAAATTTGAAATAGGCTGACACAAGGATATAGCCCATGAAAAAGTTTATCGCAGGTGCAATTCTGGTTTCTTCTTCCACACTAGCTTTCGCTGGTAACGACCTGGCTGGTTGTGGTCTGGGTACTGCAGTTGTTTTCCCAGATGCTAACGAATGGCACGAGCACGTACTGGCTGCTACCACCAACGGTACTTCCGGTAACCAAACTTTCGGTATGACTTCCGGTACTCTGGGTTGTGAAGGCGCTAACGGCCCTCTGAAACTGGCTCAGGCATTCATGGAAGACAACATGGATCAACTGGCTCTGGACGCTGCTAAAGGTCAGGGCGAAACTCTGGCTGCTCTGGCTGAAGTGATCGGTGTTGACGCTCAGGATTCTGCTGCTTTCAACCGCACTATGCAGTCTAACTTCGACAGCATGTTCAACGCTGACGCTACTTCTGCTACTGCTTATGAAGCTATGACTTCTGCAATGGCACAAGACGCTGCTCTGCAGAAATACCTGGGTTAATTCCCGGTATTGATAAAAAAGCGCGCCCCGGCGCGCTTTTTTATTGTCTGAATTTTATGCATTAAATAAAGAAGGAGAGATAACGCTATGCGCTGGTCAGGGATACTGGGGCTTTGTGGATTTTTAATGGCTGCATCGTTCGCAGCGCGTGCTGGAACAACCTCTCTGCCAGATGAGAGCGCATTGCAATCATTGGCTGAAAAACCACAATGGGCGCATTTGCTGCACTATCGACTTCACCCGCTTAAAGGGCGTTATCTGAGCCAGAATGACAGTCCGGAATTCTTTTTGGCCGAACATGGAAAAGAAGATATTACGGCTGAATTAAAAGCCGATCTTATTGCTTTTTTACAAACCAATCAGGCTGACAATGAGTCGGCGCAGTGTCAGTTTCCTGCGCGTTATCATTGGTTAAAACAACAATTACCGGACGTTGCATTTACCGATCAACGCTGTCCGGAATTTGAAGAATGGCGCGACGAACTCGACGCTCATGCATTAACCCTTATTTTTCCAGCCTCCCATATTAACTCGCCGTCATCGATGTATGGTCACACGCTGGTGCGTATGGATCGTGCCGACGATTCGCGCAGCAAATTGCTGGCTTATAGCGTGAATTTTGCCGCCAATGCCGACCCAACCGATAACGAATTAGTATTCAGCTATAAAGGGTTAACTGGCGGTTATCCCGGTGTGGTATCGGTGATGCCGTACTATGTAAAAACCAACGAATACCAGCATATGGAATATCGTGATGTGTGGGAGTACCGGCTGAATTTTACTGAAGCCGAAGTCGCGCAGTTTGTCCGTCATATCTGGGAAACCAAAGAAACCTATTACGATTATTTTTTCTTTGATGAAAACTGCTCATACCGTTTGCTGGCATTGCTCGATGCCAGCTCAGAACGCGCCGATTTAGCCGAGGCGTTTACATACAAAGCCGTGCCAGTCGATACCATCCGCGCGTTATGGCAAAACGACCTGGTGGAAAATACCGAGTACCGTCCGTCTGCGGCGACCGATATGGAATACAAAAGTACTCAGGCAAGTGCCGAAGTGCTGGCCGCAGCTAAAGCCCTGGTCGACCGTGATGACGATATTGAAACGCTGATCAAAGACTTAAATGCACAGGATCAGGTACGGGCACTGGAACTCAGTCATGCTTATGCCCGTTATCTGGCGATCAAGAAAAAACAGGCCAATCCGGTGTTGCGTAAACGCACGCTGGCGCTGTTATCGGCACGGGCAAAACGTCCGGCGACGGCGGATTTTGCCGATGTGCCAATGCCTGCGGTACGTGATGATCAGGGCCATCTCACTTCCCGCGCTGGTCTCTGGGGCGGGCAGGTGAGTGCATCTGGTGAGACTCAGGCCTACAGCGATCTGAGCTGGCGCATTGCCTATCACGATGTTCTGGATCTGCCGCAGGGCTTTGTGCCTGGCTCACAGATTCAGATGGGGCAGTGGGATCTGCGTGTCTGGGAAGACGAAGGCGTTAAGCTGCAGCGCTTTAAAGTGGTGGATGTGCTGTCGCTCAGTCATCAAACCTATTTTCAGCGCCCGGTAGCCTGGGCGGTAACGGCCGGTGCCGAGCGTTTTCTGGGCGCAGAGGCCGAGCTGCATGGCTATTTAAAAGTGGCCTTTGGCCGCGCTTATCAGACGGCGCTCGGACGCTGGTATGGCCTGGCCGAAACCCAGATGCTGGCGGATAACCAGTTTGAAGACGGCTACCAGCTCAGCTTCGGCCCGCGTGTTGGCTGGTTGCTGCAGCACGAACAGGTGCAGGCGCAGCTTGAAGCCAACTGGCAACCACTGAACGTCGGCGACGATACCGTGCGCCGCAGTCTGCGCGCCGAAGCTGGCTATGCGCTGGGGCAGAATCTGCAGTTGCGGATAAAAGCCGAGCGTCAGCTGTTTTCCGCCGGCGCAGGCACGACTGGTATCAGTGAAGTCTCTGCTGGTATGCAGTGGTATTTCTGATGGCGCGGGTGGTGCGGGTATTACGCAGACCCATCAGTCTGGCACCGGCACTGCTTATTGTGCTGATGCTGGGTGGTTGTACCGCCACCACCGGGCTGTTTTTTTATCCGCAGACGGTGTGGATTGCGACCCCCGCCGATGTGCCGCTGCCATATGAAGACATTACCCTGACCGCCCATGACGGCACCCGCCTGCACAGTTGGTGGTTGCCGGCACAGGGGGAAGACAGCGGCATCATGGTGCTGTATCTGCACGGTAATGCCGAGAACATCAGCAGTCACAGCCGCAGCATTTATTGGTTGCCGCAACAGGGCGTAAGCGTGCTGGCGCTCGATTACCGGGGATTTGGCGCTTCCGAAGGGCAGGCGTTAATGCCCGATGTGCTGCAGGATATCGAAGCCGCCGCACAATGGCTGCGTACGCAACATCCGCAGAAACAGCTGGTGGTGTTAGGGCAGAGTATTGGTGCGGCGCTGGCCATCAATTTTGTTGCCCGTGCACAGGATGAATACCAGATTCAGGCGCTGGTGCTGGATGCCCCTTTTAGCGGCTTTGGTGCGGTGGCGCGCCATGCCATGAGCAGTAACCTTCTGGGCTGGCTGATCTGGCCATTTACCGTACTGGTGCCGGGCGACTGGGACCCGGTTGACCATGTGGCTGCAATTCATATTCCGACGCTGATCATGCACAGCCCCGACGATGACGTAATTCCTTATCAACAGGGGCGTGAAGTTTTTGCCCGGTTGCAACAACAGCGTCAGCAACAGCGGCTATACCAACAACAGCATCAGGAGGGAGCCGAAACGCCGCCCCTATGCTGGCTGGACAGCCGCGGACCGCACATTGCCTCCTTCGCCTTTGCCGATTTACGCGCAGCAACCTTCAGTTTCCTGCAAACTCAACGCTGTCCGGCGTTTACCGCTCCCTGAGCTTTCGTTATAATGCTGCGCCTTTCCCATACCCTCGTTCTGGAAGGCACTTTATGTTGCGAATCGCTCAGGATGCACTCACCTTTGATGACGTGCTGCTGGTTCCCGGTTATTCCGAAGTTCTGCCCAATCAGGTTACCCTGAAAACCCGCCTGACCCGTGGCATTCAGCTCAACATCCCGCTGATCTCCGCCGCCATGGATACCGTAACCGAAGCCCGTCTGGCGATTGCCATCGCACAGGAAGGTGGTTTGGGGATCGTGCATAAAAACCTCACCATCGAAGAACAGGCCGCGGAAGTCCGCAAGGTTAAAAAATTCGAAAGCGGTGTGGTTAAAGACCCGATTACCGTACCCAGTACCACCACCATCCGCGAACTGCTGGAGCTGACTCAGCTGCACAATATCTCCGGTATGCCGGTGGTTGATGGCGATGACCTGGTCGGTATTGTGACCAGCCGTGACGTACGTTTCGAGAAAAACCTCGACGCTACCGTTGCCAGTGTGATGACCCCTAAAGATCAGCTGGTTACCGTGCCGGAAGGCACCAGCGAGCAGGAAGTTCAGAATCTGCTGCACATTAACCGCATAGAAAAAATTCTGGTACTGAATGCCGCAGGCAAACTGGCCGGTCTGATGACGGTAAAAGACATTGATAAAGCCCGCGCTTACCCGAACGCCGCCAAAGATGACCAGGGTCGTCTGCTGGTCGGCGCAGCCGTCGGTACCGGCGCTGGTACCGACGAGCGCGTGACCGCGCTGGTTAAAGCCGGTGTTGATGTGATTGTGGTCGATACCGCCCACGGCCATACCTCCAACGCCTTTGGTACTGGTGTTATTGACCGCGTACGCTGGGTAAAAGAACACTTCCCGCAGGTGCAGGTTGTAGGCGGTAATATCGCCACCGCCGAAGCGGCGATTGCGCTGGCAGAAGCCGGTGCCGACGGTGTGAAAGTGGGTATTGGTCCGGGTTCTATCTGTACCACCCGTATTGTTGCCGGTGTCGGTGTGCCACAGATTTCCGCCGTGGCTAACGTGGCTGCAGCGATGGAAAAATACGGCATCCCGGTGATTGCCGACGGTGGTATTCGTTTTTCCGGTGATATTTCCAAAGCCATTGCCGCCGGTGCCAGCGTGATTATGGTTGGCTCCATGCTGGCCGGTACCGACGAAGCACCGGGCGAAGTGGAACTGTTCCAGGGCCGTGCTTATAAGTCTTACCGTGGTATGGGCTCTCTGGGTGCGATGGATCAGTCGCAGGGTTCTTCCGACCGTTACTTCCAGGATAAAAAAGCCGGTGCCGATAAACTGGTACCTGAAGGTATCGAAGGCCGTATCGCCGTTAAAGGCCCGCTGACCAATATCGTGCATCAGCTGATGGGCGGCGTGCGTGCCTCCATGGGCTATACCGGTTGTGCCACCATCGATGAAATGCGTACCAAGCCACAGTTTGTACGCATTACTGCCGCAGGGATGAAAGAGTCCCACGTGCACGATGTGCAGATTACTAAAGAAGCGCCAAATTACCGCTTAGGCTAAAACCAGCGGGCTTTGATTTTTTCGGGGGATGCACTGCATCCCCGCTTTCGTTTTACGGGAATTAGTTATGTCTCAAGACATTCATGCTCAACGTATCCTGATTCTGGATTTCGGTTCACAGTACACCCAGCTGATCGCCCGCCGCGTGCGCGAAATTGGCGTTTTTTCTGAAATCCGCGCCTGGGATATGGACGAAGCGGAAATCCGCGAATACAACCCAACCGGTATTATTCTCGCCGGTGGCCCGGAATCGGTCACCGAAGCCGGTTCTCCGCGCGCACCGGAAATTGTTTTTAATATGGGTCTGCCCATTCTGGGTATCTGCTACGGCATGCAGACCATGGCTGAACAGATGGGCGGCAAAGTAGAAAGCTCCACCATCCGTGAATTTGGTTACGCCCAGATTGCGGTGGAAGGCAGCAGCCGCCTGTTGCACGACATTAAAGATCATGTTGATGCGGCCAACGGCAAAGCCCTGCTTGATGTATGGATGAGCCACGGCGATAAAGTGGTAAAAATGCCGGAAGGCTTCGAGCTGATGGCCTCAACGCCCAGCTGCCCGATTGCCGGTATGTACCATGCCGAGAAAAACTTCTTCGGTGTGCAGTTCCACCCGGAAGTAACCCACACTCTGCAGGGTAAGCGTCTGCTCGAACATTTCGTACTGGAAATCTGTGGCTGTGAAGCGCTGTGGACGCCAGCGAAAATCATCGAAGATCAGATCGAAAAAGTCCGCGCTCAGGTGGGCACGCAGAAAGTTCTGCTGGGCCTGTCCGGTGGCGTTGATTCTTCTGTGGTTGCCGCACTGCTGCACAAAGCCATCGGCGATCAGCTGACCTGTGTATTCGTCGATAACGGCCTGCTGCGTAAGAACGAAGGCGATATGGTGATGGACATGTTCGCTAAGAACATGGGCGTTAAAGTGATCCGTGCGGATGCTGAAGCGTTGTTCCTCGGCGCATTGGCCGGCGTGGCTGAACCAGAAGCCAAACGCAAAATTATTGGCGGAAAATTCATCGAAGTATTCGATGAAGAAGCGACCAAACTGACCGACGTAAACTTCCTCGCCCAGGGGACGATTTACCCGGACGTGATTGAATCGGCGGCTTCCAAAACCGGTAAAGCCCACGTGATTAAATCCCACCATAACGTCGGCGGCCTGCCGGACGATATGAAGATGGAACTGGTTGAACCACTGCGCGAACTGTTCAAAGACGAAGTGCGCAAAATCGGTCTGGAACTGGGTCTGCCATACGATATGGTTTACCGTCATCCGTTCCCGGGTCCGGGTCTGGGTGTTCGTATTCTGGGCGAAGTGAAAAAAGAATACGCTGATATTCTGCGTGAAGCCGATGCCATCTTTATTGAAGAGCTGCATAACTTCGACTGGTACCACAAAACCTCCCAGGCCTTCGCGGTATTTATTCCGCAGAAATCCGTGGGTGTGGTAGGTGATGCCCGCCGTTACGAATGGGTTATCGCACTGCGTGCGGTAGAAACCATCGACTTTATGACGGCCCGTTGGGCGCACCTGCCGTACGAGCTGCTGGAAAAAGTATCGAACCGTATTATTAACGAGATCGAGCATGTATCCCGCGTGACCTACGATGTGTCGAGCAAGCCGCCAGCGACGATAGAATGGGAGTAAACCGACAGGTTTACTCCATTCGTTGACAAAACGTCAGGACAGACGTTTTGGGCAAACTTCAGTTTGGCCGTAGGCCGAAGGGCAGGGATGCCCTGAGTCAATGGGAATAATTCCGCTTCGCTGAACGGCTCGCTCCCACGCTCTGCGTGGTAGCGCCTGTCGCATGACGGGATATTAAACGGCAGCTACGGCTGCCGTTTTTTATTGGTGGTGGTGCTCTGAATTGTAGCCGTTGCGCGGGCTGGCTTTTGTGTCCGGCTCGCTCCCACGCTCCGCGTGGTAGTGCCTGTGGTGTGTGATTATCGCTTAATAGTATAAGAAGCTAATATAGTGAGACATTGATTATGGACAGCTGCTAGTTGTCCCGTCTTAGCACCTCATCTCCGAGAAACAGCCACTCAGCTATTCCTTTTCATCACCTTCCTGACTCACACCAGAAAACAGCAGCGGCAGCAGCGCTGTGAGACTGATCACGCTTGTCCATAGCCCGCAAATGGCCAATGGAACCAGTAGCCAGGCTGAATAGCGGCGCTGTTTCAGCAGCAAAAATCCTGAAATCGCTATGCTTAATGCCGACAGCAGGTTGATTGTCCAGAGCAGATAAAAACCGGTCAGGTCGGTGAATGGGGCTGCCCAGTTCAGGTAGTTAAGCTTTGCCTGATCAAAACTAATAAAAGCCATAATGGTTAAGGCCGTCGCGGTCAGCAGCAGAGCAAAGGCTCCGATGTTGAACAGTATTTTCTGCCGCGGCGAGAGTTGCAGTGCTGGCGCGTTATTTATATTCAGAGTCATGGCGGTGTCATCGTTTTATTATTGTCGGAGGCCGTTATAAGGGCGGTTACGGTGACGAATATTACCGCAGATTATGCGTTTTACTCATTCTGCTGCGGTCAGGCCGGTCTGAATTGGCGTCTGTTTCCGCAGAGAAGATCAGGCGGATGTAATGAAGTGAAGAACATCCGGAATAAATGCACTTTATGAATCCCCCCTTATCTTTTAAAAAAGATAAGGGGGCAGGGCAGCATCAGAGTTTTGCTGCGAGACGCACACCCTGATCAATCGCACGGCGTGCATCCAGTTCGGCGGCAACGTCGGCACCACCAATCAGGTGAATACTGAGGCCACTGTCCTGCAGTTCGTTAAATAAACTGCGCTCAGATTCCTGACCGGCACAGAGGACGATGTTATCGACCTCCAGCACTTTGGCTTCACCATTAACTGTGATGTGCAGGCCCTGATCATCAATACGATCATAGCTGACGCCCGGCATCAGTTTTACGTCACGTGCTTCCAGTCCGGCACGGTGAATCCAGCCGGTGGTTTTGCCCGGCCCGGTCAGTTTTTTCTGCTTACGTTGCAGCAGGAAAATCTCGCGCTGAGGCATTTCCACTTCGGGTGCTTTCAGACCACCGGCGGTGGCGTAGCTGGTATCAATGCCCCATTCCTGATTGAATTTGGCGGTGTTGAGGCTGGCGCTTTCGCCTTCATGGGTCAGGAATTCCGCCACATCAAAACCGATACCGCCGGCACCAATAATGGCGACTTTTTTGCCGACCGGCTTACGGTCACGCAGTACATCCAGATAGCTCATGACTTTCGGGTGGTCGATGCCCGGCACGGGTGGTGTGCGCGGCACAATACCGGTTGCCAGTACGACTTCGTCGAAGCCTGCGGCTTTCAGTTCATCGGCAGTCACGCGGGTATTGAGGTTGAGTTTTACCCCGGTCAGTTCGATCTGTTTACCGAAGTAGCGCAGGGTTTCGTAGAACTCTTCTTTGCCCGGAACGGTTTTGGCGATGTTGAACTGACCACCGATCTGGCTGCCGGCATCAAACAACTCAACATGGTGTCCACGCTGGGCGGCTGTAACAGCGAAGCCCAATCCTGCCGGGCCAGCACCGACCACCGCAATGCGTTTGGTGGCGGTGGTGTCCTGCAGTGGAATTTCAGTCTCGTGGCAGGCGCGTGGGTTGACCAGACAGGAGGTGATCTTCAGGGCGAAGGTCTGGTCGAGACAGGCCTGGTTACAGCCGATGCAGGTGTTGATTTCGTCGGCGCGGCCCTGGGCGGCTTTTTCAACAAAGAAGGCATCGGCCAGGAACGGACGCGCCATCGACACCATGTCGGCACAGCCGTCCGCCAGTATCTGTTCGCCCACTTCCGGCGTGTTGATGCGGTTGGTGGTGACCAGTGGAATCTTCACGGCGCTCATCAGTTGTTTGGTGACCCAGGCGAACGCCGCACGTGGCACCTTGGTGGCAATGGTCGGTACGCGTGCTTCGTGCCAGCCGATGCCGGTGGTGATGATGGTGGCGCCGGCGGCTTCAATGGCTTTGGCCAGCTGGATCACTTCGTCGAGGGTTGAACCACCTTCGACCAGATCGAGCATGGACAGACGGTAGAGGATGATGAATTCCGGTCCGACACGTTCACGCACTTTGCGCACAATTTCGATCGCGAAGCGGATGCGGTTTTCGTAACTGCCGCCCCATTCATCGTCACGATGGTTGGTGCGCGCAGCAATAAACTGGTTGATCAGGTAGCCTTCGGAGCCCATCACTTCGACGCCATCGTAGCCTGCTCTCTGTGCCAGACCTGCACAACGGGCGAAGCTCTCGATGGTTTCCAGAATCTGGTCGTGGCTCAGTTCACGCGGTACGAAAGGGTTGATCGGCGCTTTTAAGGCGCTGGGTGCAATCTGGTTCGGCTGGTAGCTGTAGCGGCCGGTGTGCAGAATCTGCATGGCAATTTTGCCGCCGTTGGCGTGCACGGCGTCGGTGACTACGCGGTGATGCTCGGCTTCTTCCTCAGTCGTCAGCTTGGCTGAACCCTGAAAAACAACACCGTATTCATCCGGAGAAATACCACCGGTTACGATCAGACCAACGCCACCACGGGCCCGTTCGGCGTAGAAGGCGGCCATACGCTCAAAGCCATGTTCGACTTCTTCCAGCCCAAGGTGCATGGAGCCCATAAGCACGCGGTTACGAAGGGTGGTAAAGCCCAGATCCAGTGGCGCAAGCAGGTGAGGGTAAAGCGTCGAGGTCATCACGGTGATCCTTTTATGCAATTAGTTGCATCTTTATACTCACTGGTGTCTTTAATTGCAACTTGTTGCATAAAGGCATTATCCTGCGTTGAAAATCCTTAAATGAGTTACCTATGTCACTGCCTCATGCGTTACTGACCTCGTTGCTGGAGCAACCCTGCTCGGGTATGGATCTGGCGCGGCGCTTCGGGCGTTCCATCGGCTTCTTCTGGCCGGCGACGCATCAGCAGATATACAAAGAGCTGGGCAAGCTGGAGGCTGCGGGCTGGGTCCGCTCAAGCGCAGAAGAGGGCGCGCGTGGCCGGAAGCGGTGCTACGAGGTCTTGCCTGCGGGGGAACAGGAACTTAAACGCTGGGTGGCGGAGGCGGATGACCCGCCACCTTTGCGCGATGCCATGATGGTGCGCTTAAGGGCCGAAGCGGCACTGGGCACAGGCGCCGGGGTTGAGAATGATCTGCGCCATCGAATGGCCCGGCACCGCACGCAGCTGGCTTTGTATGAAGACATTGAACAGCGTGATTTCACCGGCCGGGAGTTGTCGGCGGCCGAGCAACTGCAATATCTGATTCTGCAGTCCGGCCTGGCAACGGAGCGCGAGCACATCCGTTTTTGCGAAAAGGCGCTGGCGCTGCTGGAGGCACTGGAACCCGCCGGGGTTTAAGCGCCGCCAATCCCTTTTACAGTCAACCAATGTGGCATGGTGTGCCGTGCCGCCGTTGTTTAGTCTGCGCCCCAGCGCCAGCGATGTTTACCAGGAGAGCCCTATGATTCAGCATCCCGCAGGTATTATGCAGATCGACGCCGATTACGTTGCGCACGGTCTGGCCAGTGTTTATTTAATCCGTCAGGGCGACCGTCTGGCATTAATTGAAACCGGCACTGCCCATACCGTGCCGCATGTGCTGGCGGCGATTGCCGAACTGGGGTTAACGCCTGAACATCTGGACTGGATTATTCTTACCCATATTCACCTTGATCATGCAGCCGGTGCCGGGGCGTTAATGGAGAAATGTCCGAACGCGAAACTGGTGGTTCATCCGCGTGGTGCAGCGCATATGATTAATCCGGCAAAACTTGAAGCCGGTACGATGGCGGTGTACGGCGAAGAAAATTACCGCAAATTATACGGTGCGTTAATTCCGGTGGCCGCTGAGCGGGTGGTTGAGGCGGCTGAGGGTTTTATGCTGAATTTTAATGGCCGTACCTTAACCTTTTTCGATACGCCGGGGCATGCGCTGCACCATGTTTGCATTCACGATTCGCTGAGCAATGCGCTGTTCAGCGGCGATACCTTTGGTGTGTCGTACCGTATTTTCGATACTGCAGAGGGTGGTGTGCTGTTATTTGTGACCACCACGCCGGTGCATTTTGATCCGCAGGCCATGCGCGCCAGTATTGAGCGGATTGCCGCGCTGGAACCTGCGGCGGTCTATCTCACCCATTACGGCCCGGTTGCTGCTGATAACACCAATGTGGCGCAACTGCTGGCGTCACTGGATGCTTTTGTGGCTATTGCTAAAGCCGAAAAAGAGCAAAAAGAAGGGCGGGTTGAGCGTATGGCCGCTGCCATTCTCGACTGGCTGATGATTCGCGCGCGAGAGCTGAATCCGGCGCTGGATGAAGCGCTCAGACGGCGCTGGCTGGCGACCGATGCCCGGCTTAATGCGCAGGGGCTGGAGGTCTGGCTCAGCCGTCAGTAAGTTTGATCAACTTTTTGTCATCTGCTCTTCCTCTTCAATTCTCAGACATTAACCTTCTGCTATGAGCCTGATGCGTTATAAAGCGGATTGCAGGTGACAATCGTCACTTGCAATCCGGTTTATTTTTTTCTGTTTCACACAGATAAATTCTAATGGCTGTGCTGCTCAGGGGCAGACTTAATTCTGTTATTTTTTATTAATTTTACTGTCATTAAACTCTTTTAGGGTCAGTGCTTTCTCTTATTAAGGACAGCCCGCTCCATGAAACCGACCCGTACACCTTTTCTCCGTCTGGCCCTGTATTCTGCCGTTGCATTTGGCCTTTCTGCCTGTGGTTCTGACGATGGCAACAGCGACAATAGCAATAACGGCAATACAGATGCTGCTGGCAAGGCTGCGACCGTAACCCTGCGGGTGATGGAAACCACCGACCTGCACGCCAATATCATGAACTTTAATTACTACCAGAACGGGCAGGACGACACGGTGGGCCTGGTGAAAACGGCGTCGCTGATCAATGCCGCCCGTGCCGAGGTGAAAAACAGCGTACTGGTGGATAACGGAGATTTATTGCAGGGCAGCCCGCTGGGTGATTATGTTGCCAAAGTGAAGGGGCTGAATACCAATGAGGTTCACCCGATTTATAAAGCGATGAACCTGCTCGATTACGACGTAGCGAATATCGGTAACCATGAATTTAATTATGGTTTGCCTTTCCTTAAAGAAGCGCTGGACGATGCCGGTTTCCCTTATATTTCCGCCAACGTTTTTTTCGATGATGCCGATAACGACAGCACGAACGATATTCCGTACTTTAAGCCTTACGTGCTGCAGGATAAGCAGGTGCTGGACAGCGAAGGTCTGGCTCATACGTTAACCATCGGCTATATCGGTTTTGTACCGCCGCAGATTCTGCAATGGGATAAAAATAATCTGGAAACGCGGGTAATCGCCAAAGACATCGTCGATATGGCTAAACATTATGTACCGCAAATGAAGCAGGAAGGTGCCGATATTATTATCGCCATCGCGCACTCCGGTATCTCCACTGAAAACCGTGCCGGCGGTGAAGAAAACGCCAGCTTTTATTTGTCACAGGTTGAAGGCATTGACGCCATTATGTTCGGCCATGCGCACCGTAATTTCCCCGGTGACAGCGGCTACGATAATGTTGCAGGCATCGATAATGTTAAAGGAACGTTAAACGGTATTCCGGCGGTTATGCCGGGTTATTGGGGCAAATATCTGGGTTATATCGACATGACGCTGGCGCTGAATACTGATGGCCAGTGGCAGGTAAGCGACAGCCAGTCGACCCTTAAACCCATTTCGCAGAGTAATCCGGATCGTTCCGTTACTTCGCTGGTGGCGAACCATGCCGGTATTGAAGCGGCTGTCGCGGCGGATCATGCCGATGTGCGTCAGTGGGTGAGTGAGCCTTTTGCCAAAATCTCAGCTCCGGTTAACAGCTTTTTTGCGCTGGTGCAGGATGATCCGTCTATTCAGGTCGTCACCGATGCCCAGACCTGGTATGTGGAATCGATTGTTGCGGGTACGGAATATGCCAGCCTGCCAATTCTGTCGGTCGGTGCGCCGTTCCGCGCCGGGCGTGGTGGTGCCGATGATTTTACCGATTTGAGTGCGGGTAATGTGTCTTACGGTAATGTGGCCGATCTGTATATTTACCCGAACACGCTGAAGGTGATGAAGCTTACCGGAGCGGATGTTAAAGAGTGGCTGGAAATGTCAGCCGGTCAGTTTAATACCATTGTGCCCGGCAGCTCAGGTTCTGAACTGATTAATACCAGTTTTCCAAGCTATAACTTCGATGTGATTGATGGCATTACTTACGAGATTGATGTCAGCCAGGAAGCACGTTACGACGTGTCCGGTAATCTGATTAATGCCGCGCATAACCGCATTAAAAATGTCCGCTACAACAACGCCGCTATTGTTGATGCTGATGAATTTCTGGTGGTCACCAATAATTACCGTGCCGGTGGCGGGGGTCATTTCCCTGGCGTCAGCAGCGATAAAATAGTAATTGATGCGCCGAATGAAAATCGTCAGACCGTTGCCGATTACCTGATTGCCATGACCGAGCAAAATCCGGCGACGGGTTTTGATCCATCGGCGGATAACAACTGGTCGTTTACCTCGCTGAGCAACACCAGTGTGGTGTTCAGAAGTTCGGCAAAAGACTCGGCAAAAGCCTTTGCCGCCGGTAAAGCCGCTGTTACCTATAACAGCACCGATGCCGATGGTTTTGGTGTTTACAGCCTGAATCTGCAATAAGCGCGGCTGCGGAAATAAAAACGGGAGCCAGTGGCTCCCGTTTTTATTGCGGGCGGTGCGGTCGTCAGGAAAAGTCATCCCAGTAGGGCCTGTCGCCGTAATAATCGCTGATAAAGTCGAGAAAACTGCGCACCTTGCCGGATAATAACTGGCGGTGCGCATACACCGCATACAGACCGATGGGTTCGGGTTCTGAGTCTTGTAAAATCATTTGCAGTTTTCCTTGCCGGATCGCCGGTCCGGCAATAAAGGTTGGCTGTACCACAATGCCTGCACCGTTAATGGCGGCCTGGGTTAATACATCACCGTTATTGGCCTGAAAGGCGCTGTTAAGCTGGCCGCTTAAACCAGCGCCGGGCACCAGAATGGTATCTTCTGTGGCGTAGCTGTAATGCAGATAACGATGGTCTTTCAGTTCTGCGCGGCTTTGTGGGGTTCCGTACTGTTTTAAATAGTCCGGTGAGGCGCAGGTCACCAGTCTGATCGGGGCAATGCGTCGGGCAATCAATGACGAGCTCTGCAGGCGGCCGATGCGCAGAGCAATATCGAAACCTTCTTCAATAATATCCACCTTGCGGTCGTTCAGTTGCAGATCGATGCGCACATCCGGCCATTGCGCCTGAAATTCGGTCAGCGGTTTTGCCAGATGGCTGATGGCAAAAGATACCGGCGCGCTGATGCGTAATACGCCGCGCGCTGTGTTCTGCAGTTCGCCCAGCTGATTTTCCAGATCATCCATATCGGCCAGTATCTGCTGCGCGCGCTGAAAACAGGCGCTGCCGGCCTCGGTAATGCTGACCTGACGGGTGGTGCGGTTAAGCAGGCGGGTATTCAGATGCGCTTCCAGTTGCGACACGTATTTGCTGACCAGCTGCGGGCTCAGATCAAGCCGTTCGGCGGCGCGTGCAAAGGAACCCTCGCTGACTACGGCAACAAAGGCTTTCAGGCTGTCGATGCGATCCATGGTTTATCTTCATTTTGTTGATAATTAAACAATGATAGTGCCATTTATCCTCAAACTGAAAGTAACTACATTGAACTCAAGCCATGAGGAATTCCCCTCAGCCCAAACAAATCTCAGCGGGAGCACATTATGAACACTCAACTGATTCAACGCGTACTGAACACCAATGCAGGACTGGCCGCTCTGGCTCTGCGTATTCCGGTTGGCCTGATTCTGGCGGCCCACGGTGCGCAAAAACTGTTCGCCTGGTTTGGCGGTTACGGTCTGGAAGGCACCGGACAATGGATGGCCAGCATCGGTCTGGAACCGGGTTATCTGATGGCCTTGCTGGCCGGCAGTGCCGAGTTCTTCGGTGGTCTGGCGCTGGTCTTTGGTCTGCTTACCCGTCCGGCGGCTCTGGTCAGCGCCTTTACCATGCTGATTGCAATCTTCAGTGTGCATATCAGCAATGGCCTGTTTATGAGCAATAACGGCTACGAATACGCGCTGACCCTGTTTGCAGTAACTGTTGCGCTGGCGATTCAGGGCGGTGGTGCACTGTCGGTTGACCGTGTGCTGGCGGAGCGTCTGCGCTGAGTTTAAGGCATTCTCAAGCCCGCTTTGGCGGGCTTTCTTTTCTCAGTAAATAGCGCGGCGGGAGGTCGTTATGTTAGTGAATGGTGTGTGGACTGCCGACTGGCAGCCGGTGCAGGCAAAAGATAAAGACGGGCGTTTTATCCGCCAGACATCGTCGTTCCGTCACTGGATTACCGCCGATGGCAGTGCCGGGCCAACGGGTAATGGCGGCTTTAATGCGGAGGCCGGGCGTTATCATCTGTACGTGGCTTATATCTGCCCCTGGGCGTCGCGTACGCTGATGGTGCGCGAGTTAAAACAACTGCAGGAACTGATCAGCGTCAGTGTGGTGAATCCGGTATTGACGGAGCAGGGCTGGGCCTTTGGTGGTTATCCGGGTGCCAATACCGACACGCTTAACGGCGCACAGTATATGCATGAACTGTACAGCTGTGCTGACAGCCAGTTTACCGGGCGGGCCACGGTGCCGGTGCTGTGGGATAAAAAGACCGGCACCATCGTGAATAATGAGTCGGCTGATATTTTGCGTATGCTGAACAGTGCTTTTGATCATCTGACCGGTAATACGCTGAATCTGTATCCGCCGGCACTGGCGGGCGCAATTGATGAGCTGAACGCACGCATTTACAGCGAGCTGAATAATGGTGTTTATCAGGCCGGTTTTGCTTCATCGCAGGCGGCTTATAACGAGGCGTACGGGCGTGTGTTCGCGATGCTCGATGAGCTGGAACGTCAGTTGTCTGATGGCAGAAGGTATTTATTGGCTGATGTTTTAACAGAAACCGATATCCGCACTTTTGTGACACTGGTGCGCTTTGATGCCGCCTATCACGGTCTGTTTAAATGCAACCGTAATACGCTCAGCAGTATGACGCATTTATCGGCCTATATGCAGCGTGTTGGCGCGTTGCCGGGCGTGGCGCTAACGGTGAATATTGATCATATCAAGGCCGGGTATTACTCCATCAGGGCACTGAACGCATCGGGTATCGTGCCGCTGGGGCCTGACACTATTCTGAACTGACCGGAAAATAAACGTTGACAGGGTGGGGGATAGGTATAGACTGCCCCCAGCTTGTTAGTTCGTCCTTATATTTATGGTCACCGCTTGATGTCCGCCCCCGCAATGTTGTCTCAGTCTCTGAGCAATCTGCAGAAGCTCCTCATCCTGTTTTGTTTTTCATAAGTTATTTGTACATCTTCCAGCATACCGGCCAATTGGCCATCCAACTTTTGAAAAAACAGGAATATTGATTATGTCTAATCAAATCACCGGCACTGTAAAATGGTTTAACGAAGCTAAAGGTTTCGGTTTCATCGAACAAGAAAACGGTCCAGACGTTTTCGCTCACTTCAAAGCGATCACTGGTACTGGTTTCAAAACTCTGGCTGAAGGCCAGAAAGTTAAGTTTACTGTTACTCAGGGCCAGAAAGGTCCTCAGGCAGAAGACATTATCCCTCTGTAAGTATTTGCCGTTATCCTTCCGACGGGATGGATAATGGATTAAATATCCAAGAGAGAAAAAGCGAACTATATGTTCGCTTTTTTTATGCCTGTACTTTGTAAAAATAAACGTAAAAAACGACGCCCGATATCAGTCGTCGTCTTCTTCCGCTTCTTTCAGGCGTGCGCGGCGCGCTTCTTCTTCGGCCAGTACGGCTTTGATTTCATCCAGTACATTGGCCACGTCGGCTGCTTCTTCGCTTTCAGCAAATTCGCCACTGAGTTCAGTGTCGGGTAATAATTCCCCTTCTTCATACAGTGCCCACATTTCCTGCGCGTAGCGTGTCGCCATTAATTGCGGTGCGTACTGGGCGTAGTAACTGGTCATATTATCGACGTCGCGCTGCAGCATGGCTTGTGCATGATTATTGGCAGCGGCATCAACCGCCTGGGGCAGGTCAATAATCACCGGGCCGTAATCGTCAACCAGTACGTTAAATTCGGATAAATCACCGTGTACCAGACCTTCGACCAGCATTAATTTAACGTAATGCATGACTTCGTAATGGTCTTCCAGTGCCTGTTCTTCGCTCATGGCGACATCGTTCAGGCGTGGCGCAACGTTACCGGCATCGTCGGTGACCAGCTCCATCAATAAAACGCCGTCAAAACAGCCATAAGGCGTTGGCACGCGTACACCGGCACTGGCCAGGCGGTACAGGGCTTCAACCTCGGCGTTGTGCCAGGCATCTTCCTGCTGTTTGCGACCGAATTTTGAGCCTTTTTCCATGGCGCGCTGGCGTCGGGTGTTGCGGACTTTGCGGCCTTCCTGATACTGCACCGCTTGTTTAAAGCTGCGTTTATCGGCTTCTTTATACACTTTGGCGCAGCGGACTTCATCTCCACAGCGTACTACGTAAACAGAAGCTTCCTTGCCACTCATCAATGGGCGGATAACTTCGTCAATCAGACCGTCATCCACCAGGGGTTGTAATCGTTTTGGTATTTTCATCGGCGTGTTATACCCCAGATAAGGGGCAGATGGAATCTGTGTGGGCGGCAGTATTGAGCAGGTCAGCATGCGGCTGACCTGCTGCGCACCGGGCTGAATCAGCTCAGAACTTCAAAGGACAGATCGGCTTTTTCCTGCAAACGCTGGATAAAACGTTCGTCAAACATGGAGGCTGGCGTCCAGAATCCCCCTTCGCGGTCGCATTTTTGACCATCGCGGTAAAAGTCGAGGGCGATGCCACTGGCCGCCTGACCCAGTACCTTGGCGGTGGAGCCATAACCCGGGTCACCTTTGCCTTTTACGCGGGTCATGATGGTTTGGCCATCGTCGTTACGACCGATAAAACGGATATCAAAATAGCCTTCCTGCTGCTGTTTGGGTGTCGGGCCTTCGCCGGGCTTGGGTAATACGAATTTTTCCAGCAGCCAGCGGCTGGGTTTTAAGGCAGCACCAATCATAAAGGTGCCCATGCCGCCGACCAGAGCGGCGGCCAGTGCGTAGCCTTTGGCGCCGCCGCCAGTGAGCATGGCTTCGTCGTACATAAAGTTTTCGCCATATAATTTATTGCGCAGGGCGTTGGAGCGGTGCACTACGCGGGTGTTAATAGCGGCCATGATAAATGGCACAGACCAGCTGAGCAGGTCTGTGTCTTTTTCAACGCCTTTCTGGTTAATCTGGCGCGCGCGGAAGCCATTCTCCGGCGGACAAAGGGAATAGGGGTTGGCCAGTTCTTTGCGCAGCGCCGGGTTGGCCATCACTTCTTTGGTGAGCTGAATAATACTGGCCACGGTGCCGCCGGACATACCGCCTTTGGCGGCTTTTACGCGCATTTTAATGCGGCTGGCGGTTTTGCCGTTCCAGGCCTTTTGCGCTTCAGCCTGCAGAAAATAAACGCCCATATCGGAAGGCACTGAGTCGAAGCCGCAGCAATGCACGATGCGTGCGCCGGAGGCTTTGGCGCTGGCTTCGTATTTTTCCAGCATACGTTTGATCCACTGTGGCTCACCGGTTAAATCGCAATAATCGGTGCCACTTTCGGCACAGGCTTTGATCATCGGTTCGCCGTACAGGGCGTAAGGGCCAACGGTGGAAACAATGACGTTGGTTTGTTCACACAGGGCGCTTACCTGCTCGGCGTTGGCGGCATCGGCGAGCAGAATCGGCAGATGCTTGGCGTTATCACCCAATGCCGGTACCAGGCTGCCGCGCACCGATTGCAGTTTGCTTTCTGAGCGGCCGGCAATGGCCCATTTCAATTCGCCATTAAGGCCGTAAGTTTCCGCCAGATAGCGGGTCAGAATCTGACCGACAAAACTGGTGGCGCCAAACACAATCAGGTCGAAATGAGGCGTGGCTGCATCAGGGCTGGTGGCTGTCATAGCTGGGCTCCTTGTTATTTTGTATTGAGCTGCTGCGTTAGGGTCGACAGGCCCTGGTAACGGCAGCACTTTTTATTATCAGAAGCAGGCAAGTTACCTCTAAAAGCGGGGGAATGTAAGGGCTGGGAAGACCGCTGAAGAGGGCATCCGGGTCAGTAGCTGCGTTTGGTTATTGTATATATGAAAAAACATATATATGATTTTCCAGATATTCTTAATGGTGTGCGTTGTGAACCCGTTAACCCTGTTCAAATGCCTGAATGATGAAACCCGGCTGGTGATGGTGTTGCTGCTGCAACAGCACGGCGAGTTGTGTGTGTGTGCGATTTAATGGCGGCGCTGGAAGAAAGCCAGCCGAAAATTTCCCGCCATCTGGCGCAACTGCGCACGGCGCAATTACTCAGCAGCGAAAAACGTGGCCAGTGGGTGTATTACCGCCTGCATCCGCAACTGCCTGAATGGGCTGTGCAGGTGCTCGAAACCACACTGGCGGCCAATCATGATTTTATTGCCCCTTACACCAAACGCTGCAGCGCCCTGACTGCGGCAAATTCGTCCTCCTGTTGCTGAGCCTGTCCGGATATTTTATGAAACTGTTATTTGTCTGTACCCATAACCGCTGCCGCAGCATTCTGGCGGAAGCCATTTGCCGTGCTGAAAGCAATGGTGTTTTCGAGGTGCGCAGCGCCGGCAGTCAGCCGGCCGGTATGGTGTATCCGGGTACGCTGAATTTTCTGCAGCAGCAGGGAATCCGCAGCGATGATCTGCGCAGCCAGAGCTGGGATGAATTTGCAGATTTCGCCCCGGATGTGGTGATTACCGTCTGCGACAGTGCTGCCGGAGAGGCCTGTCCATTGTGGATGGGAAACAGCATCAAAGTGCACTGGGGGTTGCCGGATCCGTCAAAATTAGCGGAGGCCGAACAGAGCGCGGCTTTTACTCAGGTAGCGGCTGTTTTACGTGAGCGTATCCGTGCGCTCAGCGCCATCGACTGGTTGGATAAAACAGCGGCCGATATTCAGCATGTATTTCAGCAGCAGAGCGGAGTCTGAATCATGGGTATTTTTGAACGTTTTTTAACACTGTGGGTGGGCGCCGGTATGGTATTGGGCGTTGTGCTGGGGCTGCTATTGCCTGACCTGTTTGCCAGTATTGCAGCGCTGGAAGTGGCGCGGGTGAATCTGGTAGTGGCGGTATTAATCTGGCTGATGATTTATCCGATGATGATTCAGATTGATTTTTCGGCCATCAAAGACGTTGGCAAAAAACCGCAGGGCCTGCTGCTGACGCTGGTGATTAACTGGCTGATTAAACCGTTCAGCATGGCCTTGCTGGGCTGGTTATTTTTTAAAGTCTTTTTCGCCGGTCTGGTCGATGCCCAGACCGCCAGCGAATACATTGCCGGGATGATTCTGCTCGGAGTAGCACCCTGTACGGCGATGGTGTTTGTCTGGAGTCAGTTAACCAAAGGTGATGCCAATTACACCCTGGTACAGGTGTCGGTGAATGATCTGATCATGATTTTTGCCTTTGCGCCGATTGCCGCCTTTTTATTAGGTGTGTCCGATATTCAGGTACCGTGGCAGACACTGTTATTTTCTGTGCTGCTGTATGTCGTTCTGCCATTACTGGCCGGGGTACTGACCCGTCAGTGGCTGTCTTCCGATCATCATAGTGAACGTCTCACGCATTTTATTTCAGCAATTAAACCGTTCTCTGTCCTCGGTTTGATCAGTACGGTGGTGATTCTGTTTGCCCTGCAGGCGCAGACCATTGTCGCCAAGCCTTTTGACATTCTGCTGATTGCCATTCCGTTGATGCTACAGACTTACGGCATCTTTTTTATTGCCTATTTTATTGCCCGCAGAATGCGTCTGGCGCATAACATTGCCGCGCCTGCGTGCATGATCGGCACCAGTAATTTCTTTGAACTGGCGGTTGCGGTGGCCATCTCGCTGTTTGGTCTGCATTCCGGTGCAGCGCTGGCGACGGTGGTGGGGGTGCTTGTGGAAGTCCCGGTGATGTTATCGCTGGTGGCCTTCGCCAATAAAACCCGCCATTGGTTTCCAGCGGCACTTGGTAAATAAAAACAAAGGTGAATGAGGATAAGCCATGAGCGATTTACCGAACCTGATACCGGAGTTATTTAAAGTACCGGCCGCTGACGAATTATTCTCCCGCCAGGCGGCGAGTCATAAGCCGCGGATTCTGCTGCTCTACGGCTCACTGCGCAGTCGCTCGTTCAGCCGGCTGGTGGTGGAAGAAAGTGTGCGCTTATTAGAGGCCATGGGGGCCGAAACCCGGGTATTTAATCCCAGCGGTTTACCGCTGCCGGACGACAGTGACGACAGCCACCCGAAAGTGCAGGAATTACGCGAACTGGTGAACTGGAGTGAAGGCATGGTGTGGTGCTCGCCGGAGCGCCACGGTGCTATGACCGGCATTATGAAAGCACAGATTGACTGGATTCCGCTGAATATGGGCGCGGTGAGGCCTACGCAGGGTAAAACGCTGGCGGTGATGCAGGTGTGTGGTGGTTCGCAGTCGTTTAATGCGGTGAATCAGCTGCGCGTGTTAGGCCGTTGGATGCGGATGCTGACTATCCCGAATCAATCATCGGTGGCCAAAGCCTGGGCCGAATTTGATGATAATGACCGTATGAAGCCATCGCCGTATTACGACCGTATTGTCGATGTACTGGAAGAGCTGTTGAAATTTACGCTGCTAACCCGCGACCGTAACGATTACCTGCTTGACCGTTATTCTGAGCGCAAAGAAAGCGCGGAAGAATTAATGAAGCGGGTTAATCAGCGCTCAATATGAGTAAGCAGAGAATTGGCCTCGGTGACGCTGACGCCGGTATTCAGGTATTTATCGCCAACCGTCCGCCGCTGGCGGAATACCAGCAACTGCAGACAATGCAGCCGCTGCAGCGCGGAGATATTGCCCGTATCGCCAGCGAAACCGGTAATCATTGGCGGAAAATATTTAATGTCTATGCCAAGCTGATCTTTGCCTTGCAGCAGGCCGGTATTAACGGAAATAACAATGAGGGTGTGTCTGGTTTTACACGCTGGCAGGATCTGCGTGATCAGCAGTTATTGCAGGCGGACAGTGGGCAGGCTTTGTTGTTTTCGCCGCCGGATCTGAACCGAAATACCACAAAAATCCGTTTATTATTGGCTAAAGGCTATGCCCAGACTCTGGGTTTAAACGCAGAACTGATCTGGCTGGATAACGACTTCGCGCTGCATAAAGCGTCAGGGCTGGTACTGTGCCCGTATTTTGATTACCGCCAGTTGTCGGATATTAAAATTCAGCGTTTGGTTGAGTTGATCGTACAGAATAAGACCGTATCGGCGTGAAGCATGATGTTAATCCGCAGCAAGCAAAAGGAGCGGAAGATGGAGCTTAAACATATCGAAGCTTTTGTGCTGGCACTTGAATGCGGTTCTATTTCGGCGGCTGCGCGACGCCTGCATAAAGGCCAGCCGTTGGTCAGTCAATGGATAAGCGAGCTGGAGGATGATCTTGGCCTGGCGCTTTTTCAGCGCAGCGGCAATAAAACCCAAGCGACGATTACAGCGGATACTTTGTTGCCGCTGGCGAAAAAATTACTCTGCAGCGCAGCCGAACTGCAACAAAGCGCTCAGGCTCTGCAGCAGGGACAGCGGCTACACTGGGTTCTGGGGATTGATGAGTGGTTGACTGCAGCCTCATTGAGTGATGCTTTGGTCAATTTTCTGCAGCAGTGGCCACAGCTGACACTGGATGTGCAGCCGATGCCTTATGCGGAATTACTGGCGGCTTTACAGCAGGAAAAAATCGACCTTGCTTTATGTCTTGAACGCGAAAGTCATCACCCCGGATTTGAGTATCAGCGTCTGGGCGTTATTACTGAAGTGTTTGTGTCGAGCCCTGAGCTGGCAGGGCAACTGCAGCAACCACTCAGTCTGAACCAATTGAGTGAAATCCGGGAATTGGTTTGGTCGCGTAATGAAACGCCGGACCATGATGAAGGCATTGCCGGGCAAGTTTTTGTGCAGGTAGCTGACAGTAACCTGTTGCTGGCTTTGTTAAAGCAAGGTGCCGGTTATGCATTGTTGCCGCGTCAGTTAGTGGAACCTGAGCTTGCTGCTGGTGAATTAACAGAAATAACCGTAACGTTTGAGCAGGTACCGCTGGATCGGCGGGTCGAAATGCTGTGGCGCGGGGGGAGCGAATATCACGACGCGCTGGCGGCCTTACAGGACAGCATCCGCCAGCATCATCAGTTCCGTTAATCGTTATTTAAAAGTCTTTATCCTGCCAGGTGACCTGGCCATTCATGATGGTCAGCAATACTCTGGTGTCGCGCAGCCGCGCCGGTGGAATGCTGAAAATATTCTGATCAACCACGATCATATCGGCTGCTTTACCGACCTCAAGTGAGCCTGTGCGCTGTTCACTGCGCATCAGATAAGCCGCGTTAATGGTGTACGCCTTGAGTGCATCCATCACGCTGATACTTTGTTCGCCACGATTGACCGCATTATGAATACCGACAAAAGGATTCAGTGAGCTGACGGTCCAGTCACTGCTGAGTACAACCCGTGCACCGCTGTCGGTAAGATCACCGAGGCGATAGGCAGAGTATGCCCGTGCGCCGATATACGGCTCTTGCCAGTGATGATTTTTGGGCAGCGTAAAGTCACCGGCGACCTGTATGTCTGCGATGACGTTGAGGCTGGCAAAGCGAGGTAAATCTATGTCGTCAATCATTTCGACATGGGTCAGACGATGACGATGATCGGGGCGAGCGGTCAGGTTTTGTTCAATAGCGTTTAATGCTTCATGAACGCCGCGGTCACCAATGGTATGAATATGAAAATCAAATCCAACCGATTGCAGTTCCCGAATATAGCGGCTCAGCTTTGACTCGGTAAAATAATTCAGGCCTAACGGCGGGACCGGTTTCAGGCTGCTTTTATAAGGTGCTTTCAGCGCTGCGGTCGTGTTATGAATAATACCGTCGCTGTAAATTTTAATTTGATTGACCTGTAATAAACGGTTCGGATTATAACGATAGTGAGTCTTTAAAAATGTTAGCTGCTGTTCATCATCGATATTCGGATAAGCCCACAGACCGAGGTTGACCCGCGTTTTTAATGCCTGATCTTTCTCGGCCTGATTCCAGACATCCAGCCAGCCGCGCTGCCAATATACTCGCGCGTCAGCGATGGATGTTATGCCGTTACGGGCGAGTTCATCCATCGCCCAGATCAGCCCGTCGTAGTTGATATCAAAGGATTCCGCCGTTGGCTTCAGGGCAAGATCAAAAATCGCTTCACCGGCGGCTTCCAGCAGAATGCCGTTAGGCTCTCCCTGAGCGTCACGTAAAATAATGCCGCCAATAGGGTCGGGGCTGGCGGCAGTAATACCGGCGAGAGCCAGGCCTTTTGAGTTGACCCACACCGAATGTGAGGTCTGCTCCATAACGGCAACCGGTCTGTCGCTTATCCAGCTGTCGAGCAATGCGCGAGGGGAGTCCACCTCCAGCAGCGACTCCAGTTCATGGCCATAAGCCAGTAACCAGGGACTTCCTTGTTGCTTTTTACGACAGTTAAGTAGCGGCTGTTTCAGGTCGTTAATGCTCTCTCCTTCGAGCCAGCAATTACCGCCAACTTCGCTGCCACCCTCGAGTGCGTGAACGTGGCTGTCGTGTATGCCCGGCAACAGGGTCAGACCATCCAGAGGGGTGACCTGTGTGTTGCCTGTGGCGAAGGCGAGTGCGGTTTGGTTGTCTCCGACGTACATGATTTTTCCGCCACCAATCACGATCGCCTGTGCGTTTGGTGCTGACGGGTTCATGGTAATAATGTCGGCGTTGGTAAATATACGCTCGGCGGTTTGCGGGCGGGGTGATGTTTCCTGAGAACCGGCATAGCAGCCACTCAGCAGCAATGAGCTCAGTGTCAGCACCAACAGGCCGGATGAAAACGGGTATTTCATATCGCTCTCCATGGAACAAAAACATCAGGCTAAGCGGATTGGCAGAAAATGAAAAAATACTGACTATCTGTAAATCTGATACCAGACCAGTAAAGCAGATTTAAGCGGGAAGAATGTGATGCAGCAGGAATGGGATGCGGCAGGAATGGGATGCGAGAAGGTTCAGGCGTGGAAGGTAAAGCGAACGCTAAATAACAGGCAATAAAAAGGGGAGCTGTTGCCCCCCTCACGTATTGCCTTGTTCAGTTGCCGTTTGGCCTGATTACGTTTGGCCTTAGTGGTGCTTTCGTGGACACCGCCTTTGCGCATAATGGCTGCACAGGCATGCAGGTTACGCCGAACTGGCTGGCCTGCCAGGACATTGGATTTTTTGCTCATATCTGTCTCCGCTGTGTTATTGATCAGGACTTTCCTGTTCAGATCTTTAGACGGCAGTTACTGCCGCAGCGCTATGATTGCAGAAAGCGGCCGCAGTTCAATCGTTATCTTTATAATTACAGAACTTTCCTGCCAGTCCGTCTGGCTCACTGGTAGAACTACTTAGTCTGGCTTGCGGTACAGGTGTATTCATACCGGGCGTTAATCCGGTTATGCTGACGCATCTTGGTTCTGTTATTTATCTGGAGCGCGGCTGAATGTCGGAAATTGGCTTAATTAACTGGCTCAGCCTGGCCTGGTTTATCGGTTGCTGGGTGGCGTATACCCAGTTTGCCAAGTACAAGGCGAAAACATCGGCCTCTCTTTCGTCTGTTTTGCATGTGCATCGTATTAACTGGATGAGGCGATTGCTGCAGCGTGAAGTGCGGGTGGGCGATGCTGCATTGTTGGCTAACCTTGAGCGCAACGTGAATTTTTTTGCCTCTTCGTGTGTGCTGATTCTGGCGGGTCTGCTCACGGCGTTAACCGCCGTCGATAAAGTTGAGGGCATGTTGTCCGGAGTCTCGTTCGCGGTGGTCGATACCCTGCTGGCACTGGAACTGAAAATTCTGACCTTAATTGGCGTGTTTATTTACGCCTTCTTCACTTTTACCTGGTCGATGCGTCAGTTTGGCTTTGCCTCGGTACTGGTTGGTGCGGCACCGCTACCGGGTGATGACTCGGTGACCGCTGCCGAGCGTCGCAGCTTTGCGATTTATGGCGCCAAAATCATTGATCAGGCCAGCCGCAGTTATAACTACGGGTTGCGTTCCTTTTACTTTTCGCTGGCGATTCTTACCTGGTTTATTCACCCCTGGGCCTTTGTCGCTGCTGCTGCGCTGGTTGTGGTAGTGCTGTATGAGCGGGAGTTTTTGTCGAACTCGCTGGAAGCTCTGAAAAAGGTTGAAAACGTCGGCGATAAGTTATTTAAAGACGATAAAGAACTGTCGCGTTACTGAATGCTCAGCCAATAACACAGACAATAAAAAAACGCCGCATCTGCGGCGTTTTTTTATGCGTTCTGCCCGTGCTTCTGCTCAAGCCAGCCGGCGATATCGCCGGCAATGCTCTGCCAGCCGGGCTCAGCAATCAGCCAGTGAGCATGGTTAGGGTAGCAGCGATACTCTGCCTGGTCGTAACGGTTGGCGACTTTCTTATTAATGGCGGCGGGGGTTATATGATCGTCGGCGCCTGAGATGACCAGCATCGGCTGTCGCACTTTGCGGTTATCAACCTGGCTGGCTTTATTCCGGTCAAGCAACCAGAAACCAATTTCGAAGGCGGCGCGGCCGCTTTCATAACGCATTTGCTGATAAGCGTTCTCTGCAGAATCAGCCGGCAGACGATTAAACAGGGCATAACGCGCCGCCGCCGGAGAGAGTTTGTTCGGTTTTTTCCAGAATCCCCAGCGTGTCATTACACTAAAGAAACTGCGCACAATGGAGGCCGTCAGGCCATGTACCCCCGCCGGGGATGCCGGGCACAACAATACCGCAGAAACTGCCAATTGGCGCGCACACAGGATTTGCGCCAGCAATCCACCCATTGAGTGACCGATCAGAATCGGCTGCTGGGGCAGCGTACGGATAAAGGCTTCCAGATCGGCGGCATAGTCGAGCAGGCTGAGTCGGCCAAGCGCTGTGCTTTCGTTGTTCTTAATATCATGCAGCCGTAATGCCGGTAGATGGCAGTGGTAGCCGCGCTCGGTGAAAAATTTCCGGTAGGGCTCAAACACCTCTGGCCCGCACCACATGCCGTGAATAAAAACGATGGGTGGGCGCGGTTCTGCTGCGCTGTGAACGGTTGGCATGGTGATATTCCTGTTATTCGACCGAAGGTCATTAAACGGCATGGTACTGATGCCGTCCAGTCGCTAGAATGCCCGATTATTTTATTGCTCCGGGAGTTCGTATGCTCAATATTTTGCTGGTAGTGATCATTGCAGGTCTGTTGTTCTATGCATTACGTCGTGCCGGTATGGGCAGTGGCAAAAGCGCGGTTGAGAATGTCGCAGCGGGTGCTGAATTTCTGGCGGACAATAAAAAGCAGGATGGCGTAAAAGAAACCGCATCCGGTCTGCAATATCTGGTACTGGAACCGGGTACTGGTGAAAAACACCCGGGGCCGCGTGACCGTGTGCTGGTGCACTATCACGGCACCTTGCTCGATGGTTCTGTATTTGACAGTTCTGTGGAACGTAATGAGCCCATTGCCTTTGGTCTGAATCAGGTTATCCGCGGTTGGACGGAAGGCTTGCAACTGATGGTTGAGGGCGAAAAAACGCGCTTATTTATTCCGGCCGAGCTGGCTTATGGTAATCAGCGTGCGGGGTCTATTCCGGGCGGTTCGTTACTGATATTTGATGTTGAATTATTAAAAATCGAAGGTTGAAGTTGATGAGAAAAGGATTTCGTAACGTTTTACCCTGCCTGCTGCTGGTCGGGGCTTCCGGGCTGCAGGCAGAAACCTCACGGGAATTTCGCGCCACTCATAATGTTGGCATTGACGCAGCATTGTCAGTGCTGTCGCTGCCTTTTCCCGGTGCCAAAGGCGCCACGCTGAATATTAACCTCAGTGACCAGTGGCAGCTGGGGCTGTCGTATATGAACAGCGGTTTTGAGGTGAATTTTTCTAAATTGAAACTGGCCGGATTTAAAGAACGCCATGCCGGTCTGTTATTGCGCCGTTTTTTTGGCAACAGTTTCAATCTTAGCGGTGGTTATGTTTACCGCAGCAATGAAATTTATCTCGACCCGGAAGTGTATGGCTTTCCGTTGAGTGAGCACGGAGTGCGCAGCGAAGCTTATGCCCATATGGCGCAGCTGAGCATTGCCAACCACTGGCAGCAGGGGCCATGGACACTGGCCGTTGATTGGCTGACGCTGGTGATGCCGGTATCGGGTGAGGTAACCCGCTCGTCTGCCGAACTGGCGGATGAAAATCAGCGTGACGATGTCCGTCAGGCCGAAAACGTACTCACCTGGTATCCCAATATGGCCGTGTCAACGCTGCGCCTCGGATACATGTTCTGAACAACAAGGAAAATACACAATGTGGCAGTGGCTGTTAAATAAACTGGCAATCTGGGCGAAGCCCGAGGTTAAAGCATTACCTGTCTGGCAGCCTGAGTGGTCCGACTTTTTAGCGGCTCGTGTTGCATTTTATCAGCGTCTGGATGAACCGCAGCGTCGGGAGTTTGAACGGCGCTGTCAGTTGTTTCTGGCCACGACTGCGGTTGAGGGTGGGGTTGATGTTGAAGTAACCGATGAAGATCGCTTGCTGGTTGCCGCCAGTGCGGTGATTCCGGTTTGGGGCTTTCCGGGCTGGCATTATTTTAATGTGCGGGCCGTGTTCTTATTACCGGCGGCGTTTAATGCGGAGTTTCAGTGTGGTGCCCCGGATTCGCGTATTACCGGTATGGTCGGTACCGGGCCGATGGTGGGGAAGGTGGCTCTGAGCAAGCCGGATTTACACGCCGGATTTGCCAATCAAAAAGACAAACACAATGTGGGTATCCATGAATTTGTCCACCTGGTGGATATGGCTGATGGTGCTCTGGATGGTTTTCCGGAGCGGCTGGAAAATTATCGTACCAGTGATGCCTGGTTCAGTCTGGTGCAGCAAAAAATTGGTGAAATGGAGCAGGACAGAACCGGCATACCGGAATACGGTGCGACCAATCAGGTTGAGTTTTTTGCCGTGGCATCAGAATACTTTTTTGAACGACCGCAACTGCTGAAAAAGAAACACCCACAGCTTTATGGGTATCTGAGTGATTTTTATCAGCAGAATCTGGCCGATCTTCAACAGGATGCCGCGCCGCATAAAAACAGTCCGTGCCCCTGTGGCAGTGGTAAAAAATATAAGCGTTGCTGCATGCCGGCAGGGCGTTAGTAACCCTGCGGATTCTGATGTAGCATGAGCCTTTATTCCTTTCATGGACGGGTTATGCGCACAGGCCGGTTACTGCTCGCAATGTATGCTTTATTGCCGCTGCTGCTGGTGATGCCGGCACAGAGCGAGCCTATTCGCATGGGCACCTTTGCCATTCCATTGATGGTGGAGTCGGAAAATCGCGGCGTTTTTATCCGTCTGGCGGAAGCGGTTGCCGAAGAAGCCGGACAGGAATTAAACATTGCATTGTTTCCGACCCAGCGCGTGCGGGAAGAGTTCGTAGAGCGTCATCTGGATGTGATTTTTCCGGCGATCGACGTCTCTATGAACTCGCCGTACCTGGCAACAACCGCCGTTTACAGTAAACGTATTTTTGCTTTTACCCGCACCGCTGATCCGCGGGTTTTAAAAGCCACGGATATGGCCGGAAAACGTGTCGGTTATACCGCCGGGTTCAGTTATTCCGACGATGTGTTGTCTGTCGCGGGAGCCAGCTATCAGAGCACGATCACCGATCCGCAGAATATTAAAAAACTGTTGGCGGGACGTATCGACGTATTTATCGGTGATGAGCGTTCCGCGCTGCGGGCCATTGCAGAGCAACAGGCTGACGATCTGGTGCATTACGAGCGTACACAGCCGCTGAGTGAACATCCGGTTTTTTTCGCTTTTCAGCGTACTCCGCGCGGTAGTGAATTACATCAGCGCTTTAATCAGGCGCTTGCCAGAATGGCCGCCGACGGACGTCTGGCAGCCATTCTTAATCAGACACGCTGAACTCTCTCAACGCTTACTTGTCCTTCGTCCTCACTCTCCCTGACGCTTACTTTCCTCTGCGCTTATTTTCTCGCAGTACCGTAATGCCAATTTCAATGGTCTGGCTGCTATCACCCAGCCACAGCATGCCATCCTGAATGCTGGCCTGCAGACGCATGGTGCGGCCCGTCAGTTGTTGCAGTTGCTCGATGGCGGCCGCATCAAAATCCACCACCTGCAGGTTATTAAAACGCTGACAGCTGTTTTCAACCTGTTGCCACCAAAGTTGAGAAGCGCGCCCGTGGTAGCCATAAATAATGACTTGCTTCGCCCGGTTACAGGCTTTGCGGATGCGTTTTTCATCGGGCTGGCCGAGTTCAATCCACAGATCAATTTCATCGCTCAATGAATGCGCCCATAAGTCCGGCTCGTCATCGGTGCTCAGGCCTTTGGTAAATTCCAGTTGCTCGCTGGCATTGAGGGTAAAGGCTGCGAGGCGAACCATCATCCGCTCGGTGGTTTCAGACGGATGCTGGGCAATGGTCAGGTTGTAGGTCTGATAATGGTGCCGATCCATATCGGATACATTTAACTCGGCTTTAAAAATGGTTGCTTTCAGCGCCATGGGACTCGTTGCCAGAAAAAATAAGTGCGTACTCTAATGGTTTCGTCTGCCGACGGCTATGGTTTGGCAGGACGGGGCTCTGCGCACTTATATTCGATCATGATATTTGCGTTCGCTCTGCTTAGTTTAAAGCGGTCTTTGCCTTTCTGCCCGAGCGTTTCTCAGCTACATATTCAGAGATGCTTTAAACATGTTCGTTTTGCCACAAGCAGAATGGCATTTGCCCTGAATGGGCGACGCTCAGGCCAAAAGCCGGAGGTGCTGAATGTCTCGTCAAACCGTTTTCCGCCCCTGTCGGGGATGGATCTGTCTTTGCTGTTATTTCATTCGCAGCGTCTTTGCTGCCAGCGCGCTGCCTGTGCGCCTGCTCACGTCTTCTTCAGACGCGGCAGCGACCGATATTCTGATAAGTGCAAAACCCCTAACTGACGTAAGCCTGAGAGCGTCTGACTGACGGAGGAAAATGCTATGGCGGATATTCCTGCTATTGATCCCGGCGCTATGGTGCAGTACCTGGGCTGCGATGGTGACGTTCCCCTTTGGGCGCGCGAGTTTGAGCCGTTATTGCGGGCCTATGAGTGGATGATGCTGACACGCCTGTTTGATCAGAAGGCGGTGGCATTGCAGCGTACCGGCCAGCTCGGCACCTTTCCATCCTCTGTCGGCCAGGAAGCCATTGGCGTTGCTTGTGGTCTGGCGCTGGAAGCGGAGGATGTGTTTGTGCCGTATTACCGCGACCACGCCACGCAGCTGATTCGTGGTGCGGCGATGCATGATTTGCTGCTGTACTGGGGGGGCGATGAGCGCGGCAGTCATGCGGGTCCGGCTCAGGATTTACCAGTATGCGTCCCTATTGCCAGCCAGTGTGGTCATGCAGTGGGTATTGCTGCCGCGCTGAAAATCCGCCAACAGCCGCAGGCGGTGCTGTGCACACTGGGGGATGGTGCAACTTCCAAGGGCGATTTTCTTGAGGCCCTGAATCTGGCGGGCACCTGGCATTTGCCGGTGGTGTTTGTCATCAACAACAACCAATGGGCAATATCGGTACCGCGCGCCGCACAGTGTGGTGCGCCGACGCTGGCGCAAAAAGGCTGGGGTGCCGGTATACACAGTGTGCAGGTCGATGGTAACGACATCATCGCGATGCTGGATGTCATCACCGGAGCACTGGAGCGGGCGCGCCATCGTAAAGGCCCCACCCTGATTGAAGCCGTTAGTTACCGCCTTGGCGATCACACTACCGCTGACGATGCCAGCCGCTATCGCACTGCGGACGAAGTGCAGGCCGCCTGGGGCCGAGAACCGCTGCTGCGTTTGCGTCAGTTTCTGACCTCGCAGGGGGCCTGGAGCGAAGCCATGGATGCGCATTGGCAGGATCATTGCCAAACCGTCGTGAGTAAGGCGGTAGAGCAGTATCTGGCAACGCCGGCACAGGCAGCAGAAGCGATGTTTGATCACTTATACGCGGAATGGCCCCCAGCGCTGGATGAGCAACTCGATGTGTTTGCTGCGCGCATGGCCGCACGGGAGGTGTGATATGACCAATAAAACCACAACGGGAGTATCCACCGGCGTGCCCGAATCCCACGATCTGACATTGGTAGAGGCCGTCAATCTGGCCTTGGCGCGGGCCATGACCGAAGACCCTGAGGTTGTGCTGCTGGGGGAAGATATTGGCCTTAACGGCGGAGTATTCCGCGCCACACAGGGGCTGCAGCAACAGTTTGGCTGCGAGCGGGTAATGGATACGCCACTGGCTGAAGCCCTGATTGCCGGTACGGCCATTGGCATGGCCTCGCAAGGTCTGAAACCGGTCGCCGAAATTCAGTTTATGGGGTTTATTTTTCCGGCCATGGAACAGCTGGTGACCCACGCTGCAAGGTTGCGCAATCGCACCCGCGGGCGGTTGCATTGTCCGCTGGTGGTGCGTGCGCCGTTTGGCGGTGGCATTCATGCGCCTGAACATCATTCCGAGAGTACCGAGGCTTTATTTGCGCATATTCCGGGTCTGCGGGTGGTGATTCCATCATCCCCCCGGCGGGCTTATGGCCTGCTGCTGAGTGCGATTGATAACCCCGATCCGGTGATTTTTCTCGAACCCAAGCGCCTTTACCGCGCACTGAAGCAACCGCTGAGTGACGACGGTGCTCGTCTGCCACTCGATACCGTTTTTATTCTGCGCGAAGGGCATGACATCACGCTGGTCAGTTGGGGGGCCTGCATTCAGGAAACACTGGCCGCAGCGCAGGAACTGGAGCAGCGTGGTATCAGCGCAGAAGTGATCGATGTGGCGACGGTCAGTCCGCTGGATATGGACAGCATCCGCGCTTCGGTCGAAAAAACCGGGCGCTGTGTGATCATTCATGAGGCTGCCCGCAGCGGTGGAATCGGTGCTGATATTTCAGCCCGGCTGAGCGAACAGAGTCTCGATTTATTACAGGCTCCGGTGATACGGGTGACAGGATTTGATACGCCAATGCCGTATTTCCGTCAGGAGTTGTTGTATCTGCCGCAGGTGGCCGACATTGTTGCCGCAGCCGGGCAATGCATGAGCTACCGTTAAATTGGTAACAAAAAATCTCTAATGGCCGGTAAATCAGGAGTGTGTATGCGTTATTTTCGCTTGCCCGATTTAGGTGAAGGTCTGGCCGATGCCGATATTGTGGAGTGGCACGTAAAAGCCGGAGACAGCGTTGCGCTTGATCAGCTGTTGTTGTCGGTTGAAACCGCCAAAGCCATTGTTGAATTACCGTCCCCCTGTGCGGGTGTGGTCAGCCACTGTTTTGGTGAGCCCGGCGATACCGTCAATACCGGCGAGCCACTGGTGGAGTTTGAACAAAGCGCAGCGGCAGAAGACGATAGCCAGGCCACAACATCGGACAAAACACCGGTTAAAGCTGCGGATAATGGCTCGGTGGTGGGCGAAATGCCGGTTGCCCGTGAGCGCAGTGAAGATCATTTTGTGATTGGCCAGGGCGGTCAGGGCAGCAGCGCTGACCGGGTGCGGGTCACGCCCAGTGTGCGGGCGTTGGCACGGCGTCTGAATGTGGATATTCAGCAAGTCAGCGGCAGCGGTCCGGATGGCCGGATTACGGCCGACGATGTGGAAAAGGCCGGCCGTCTGGATCAGCAACTGGGGCAGGGCGAA
>Ga0210025_1000080_pt1 | contig 143036 bp, 148 predicted proteins | sample CryGeyme20150102_FD_183989 | JGI IMG/M metagenome (GOLD analysis project Ga0210025, IMG submission 183989) | Groundwater microbial communities from Crystal Geyser aquifers in Utah, USA - Crystal Geyser metaG 2015-0102 (SPAdes) (version 2) | ecosystem: Environmental > Aquatic > Deep subsurface...
CACAGTTTGTTTGTTTCTTAAATTTCACTTACGTATATTATATTACAGAGGATTTTAGGGTCTACTTCCTCCACCAGCTTACGCAGGTGGTTTCAAGTTGGGAGGTATGAAATATTTTATATACACAAGAAAATCAACAGACAGCGAAGAAAGACAAGTTTTAAGTATTGAATCTCAAATTTCCGAATTAAAAGAATTTGCCGCTAAAGAAAAACTTGAAATCGTCGCCTCGCTTAGCGAGGCAAAAACTGCCAAAGAACCTGGCCGAACTGTGTTCGGCGAAATGCTCGATCGGATTGAAAAGGGCGAAGCCCAAGGAATTTTGGCTTGGCATCCGGACAGACTGGCTAGAAATTCAATTGACGGAGGTAAAATCATTTATTTGCTGGACACAGGAAAAATTAAAGATTTGAAATTTCCGACATTTTGGTTCGATAGCACACCACAAGGAAAATTCATGATGAACATTGCCTTTGGCCAAAGTAAATACTACATCGACAATCTAAGCGAAAATATCAAGCGAGGACATCGAGCAAAACTGCGAAAAGGCATTTGGCCAAACTTTGCCCCGCTTGGTTATTCCAATAATCCCAAAACGAGGGCGATTGATGTTGATAGCGAAAAAGCCCCGCTTGTGCGAAAAGCATTTGAGCTTTACGCAACTGGCGAATATACCCTGAAAGCTGTTGCGCTAATTTTGGATCAAGCGGGGTTAAGAAGCTACAAAGGCAATGTTCTTTCTGTTTCCTGTGTCCAGCGGCTTTTGCAAAATCCGATTTATTACGGTGTATTTTCTTTCAATGGTGAAATTTATGACGGAACGCACGAGCCAATTATTTCCAAGAAACTTTTTGATTCTGTTCAACAAGTAATGAGCAATCGAGGAAAAAAGAAACGCAAGAGAAAACACGAATTTGCTTTTTCGGGGCTAATGAAATGCGGAAACTGCAACTGCCTCATAACTGCCGAAAAACAAAAAGGACATCACTATTATCGTTGCACCAAGAAAAAGCAAACTTGTAATGAAAAATATTTGCGGGAAGAAAATCTTGTTGAACAGATGAAAGGAATTATTCAAAAAGTTTCTTTGCCTGACGATTGGGCAAACAATATGCTTGCCGAGATAGATAAAGAAAAAGATAAAGCCAGAGAAGAAACGAAAGTTTTTGTTCAAAATCTCCAAACTAAGAAAACGGAAATTGAAGCTAAAGCCGAAAACCTGCTTGATTTGTTTATCGGTGGCAAAGGCATTGAACCCGAAGAATACCAAGCTAAAAAATCAAAACTACTTAACGAGAAGCAGGACATTTTGGGAAAGATAAGAGATTTTGAACAAAAAGGAAATAATTGGCTCGAACCGATGAAAGAAATGATTTTAGCCAGTAGCCAAGCCAAAATTCTTTTGTCGCAAGGCGACAATCAAGAAATCCGAGCATTTCTAAAAAATATCGGCTCGAACTTCATTTTGAAAGATAAAAAATTCCAATTTGCGCTTAAAATCGGCTGGCGAGCCCTCGCAGAGGGCGAGCCAACAAAGACATTTCCCAACTGGCGGAGGGGGTGGGATTCGAACCCACGCTAGCTTTCGCAATACACGCGTTCCAGGCGTGCTCCTTAAACCGCTCGGACACCCCTCCTTTAAATCACAAACATTTTAGCATAATAAAGTCTTTAAACCATAGATTTAGTGGTATAATTTGATTAATTAATTTCAATTTTTAAATATGGAAACACCCATCAAAGAAGATTCACCAAAAACATTCAAAGAAGAGTTTGCTAATGAAAAACTATGGGCAGCTAGTGCCTACGTGCTTTTCTTTTTACCAATGCTTGCACCTAAAAAAACCGATTTTTTAAGGTTTCATACCCGACAGGGATTTAATCTATTTTTATCAGCTCTAGCTCTAGTAGTTGTTGGAGGAGTTCTTACTGTACTAACATTTGGCATATTTGGACTAGTTATGATGATATTACAACTAGGTTTAGTAGCTCTAGTTATCTATGGAATAGTCAACTCATTAAATGGGGAAAAAAAGGAACTACCTTTAATCGGAAAATACGAATTCGTAAAGTTCTAAGATTACCCTAAAACTAAGATTTTTAGTAAGAGCTTCTGGCATAAACCAGAAGCTCTTTTTGTTTCTACTTAATAAAAATCTTTACAGTTTAACTTAAACCAACTCTGGAGTTTGTTTTAGCAAAGTGTTGTAAACATAAGCTCTGCTAAGTGTAGCAACTATTGCAACAACGTAAATCCCAATAAATAGAGCAAAAACTCCTAATACTCCTAACATCAAAAATAACAATCCCAAGACAAAAAGTGGTAATTTTACACCTTTGGTAAGTGCAGCACTTCCACTAAATGCTTCACCTATACTAGCGTTTTTATCGACAATTAAGTAACCAACAAACATGTACCTAATAGCAAAATAGATACCAGGAACTATAAAAAATACTAGTCCAAAACCAACAAGTAGGCCTGCCAAGATCGAAGCGCCCAAAAAACGAAACGCCTTTTTAATACTTACGTGATTTAGCAATGTTTTATAGTCTAACTTGTTCCCCCTTGCTGCATCAATTGTTAAATTAATGTAACCCATCGAAAAAATTAATTGTACCGCTGCTAAAATTAAACTAACTGTTGCAAGTAAGGCAATAACCAACAAAGCTACTAAGAATACTAAAAGAACAGTTGCTACCGTTAAACCAATATTGTCATCTTCCGAAGAGACACTGAAGACTTCAGGTATATATTGATTAATTCCTGTCGGAGTCGTTTCTACATTATTTATCCCCAAAGTTACATCCTCTCCACCATAGGTATCTTTATCTAAAACCTTTCCCTGATTTACTGAATCTTTAGTCGAACTGTTTGCCAGGCTCTGAATGTTTCCGGACATACTGTATATCTGAGCTATGGAGGCTAAAAGCCAGGCTAAAACCCAAAATTTCCAATTAGATTTAAAAGTATTCCACCCAAACGAAAGTGCGTCTGAAATATCAAGATTTTTTGTGCTTGCCATAAAATTAGAAAAGATTTAATACTAACTAAAATATACCAAAGTGGGTCCCTAATTCATATAGTAAACTAATGTTTATACTTTTAGTTTTTACAACTATAATTTAAAACACACATAAAAATGGACTACAAAAAAACAAACATCGAAGAAATTCAAAACCTAACAACGAAGGAAGTAAAAAAGCTAACTTTTGAAGAGCAAATTACCGTTTTAGAAAGGCTTATTAAACACCACAATGAGCTGTACTTTTTAAAAAACACTACTGTAATTTCTGATCCCGATTTCGATGATCTGGTTGAGATGTTAAAAATTTTAAAACCTAATTCGACTGTTTTATACGAAATAGTTGGAGATATAGGAAATGTGGAACACCCTTACCCCCTACTTTCTATCGATAAAAAATATAATCACACAGACGTGATCAAGTGGTTAAATGATACAGGTGATACTCAATATTTAATTGAGCCTAAGTATGATGGAATGCGCGCTATTTATGATAAAAAGAACAACGTTTTAGCGACCAGGGGAAATGGGAAAGTAGGGGAAGATATATCGGAAAGGTTTAAACACTTAAATGTTATAGGTAACTTAGAAAAAACAGGCGACTTTGCCGAAGGAGAAATTGTAATACCCAATAATTATTTTGATAAAAACTTAGCGAAAACATATAAAAACAGCCGGAATGCTGTAGTGGGTATTATTAAAGCTAAACAAATTACTAAAGAGGGTATAAAGTCCCTAATTGAAGGCGGGGTACACTTTGTTTTATATGATCAAAAGTTTTCTAATATTTATACAAAAAAACAAATTGAAGACGAAGAAAGTTGGGAGGGTTTATTAGAAGAAGTTTTTCATACTAACTACCCAATAGACGGATTAGTAATTAAGGCAACAGATAAGGACCTAAAACAAAACCTAGGATCTACCGCACACCATGAAAGGTGGCAAATAGCCTACAAAGTACCCGGGGAGCGAAAATGGAGCAAAGTAGTAGGAATAACAGACCAGGTTGGAAGAACTGGCAGAATAACAAGTGTAGCGCACATTAATGCCATACATTTAAGTGGGGCTAAAGTGCAAAATATCACCCTGCACAATTTCGATTACATAACAAAAAGTAAGATTGGGGTAGGCAGTAAAGTAGAGGTTATAAGGTCTGGGGAGGTCATCCCCTATATAACTAACGTAGAACCCAGTAAAAAACCACACCAAGCCCCAAAAACCTGCCCTGTGTGTAAAGGCGAGGTTGCGGAAAGTGGAAAGTACTTAGAATGCACAAATACAAAGTGCCCTGCTAAAGTTAGTCAAAGTATAGAGCATTACTTTAAATCTCTAGGGGTCGAGGAGTTAGGTGCAAAAACTATAGAAAAATTTATAAAGGAATTTGGGTTTGAAAAGATTGAGGATTTTTACCACTTAGATGAAGAAAAAATAGCCAATTTAGAAGGTTTTGGGCAAAAAAGTGCCACTAAAATAATTAACAATATACAAAATACACTTAATAAATCTGTTACCCCTACGCAACTTTTAAAGGCATTAGGAATTAAAGAAGTCGGTGGATCCGTATCAAACTGGATAATAAATGAATTTGGATTTGAAAACTTGAATAAAATTAATAACGAAGATCTACAAAACGTAAAGGGTGTGGGTCCAAATATTGCTGAAAGTTTTATTAAAGGAATACACCAAAAATGGCCAGTTGTGGAGCATTTAAAAACACTTGGGCTAGAGTTTAAGCAAATCCGAAAAACAGGTAAATTAAAAGGTTTAAGCTTTTGTGTAACTGGAAAAAAAGAGCAGTACAGTAGAGAAGACTTAATTAAAATGTTACAAGAAAACAGTGGTGAGTATAAAAGTAGCGTAACTAAAGATTTAAGTTACCTAGTAGCAGGCGAGGATGCCGGCAGTAAGCTTAAAAAAGCAAACGATCTTGGAATAAAGGTGATCACAGAAAAAGAATTTTTGTCACTTATTTCTTCGAAAGAGGGTAATCTCCTGTAGGACTACTCTAATCAGTATTACCCCATACTTAATAATACACACCTTTCTTATAACTCCTTGTAATTATAGATTGATAATATTACAATTTATTACATGCTAACCATTAAACAAGCAGCCAAAAAATTAGGGGTCCACTGGCAAACTGTAAGAAACTACATAGACCGCAAAGAACTAAAGGCTCATAAAATTGGGAAGCTGATCAAAATTAAAGAGGAAGACTTAGAAAGTTTTATTAACAGCACACAGGAGTCTGATAAAGAAAACATAAACCTAGAAATTGAGTTAAGATACAAAATTAAGAGTTCTAGTGAGTTAGAAAAAAGACTATTAGATATTGGGGCAAAAGTAGCATATCAAAGCCATATAATAGACCACTGGTTTATTCCCATTAAAATAAAAAATAGAGAACAACACGACATTTGGTTTGATCAAAAGCGCGGTTGCGGAATAAGAATTAGAGAACAAGACAATGGTTACACAGGAAAAATAATCACCACCCTAGAAACTAAAAGGCTTAGTAAAGAAATGAACCACAATACTTTTTTAGAGGCAGAAGTCACCATTGATAATTACAAAAAGGGGGAAACACTTTTACAAATGATGGATAAAAAGAAATTTTTAACCATAGATAAAAATCGCATTATGTATAAGTATAAAAATTTTAAAATTAGCATAGACGAAATCAAAGGCTACGGGGCAGGGGTAGAATTAGAATTAGTGACTAATAAAAGCAGAAAATCAGCATTAAAAACAATTGAATCTTTAGCTACAAAATTAAAGCTTTATAAAAAAGATATGTTTGAAAAAAGCACTACGGTAGATGCAATGAAGGTTCTTGCAAAATTCAACAGCTAGAGTTTAATTTTTTGAAACGTGAACAACTCGCTGAGGAAAAGGAATTTTTATACCTTCTTTTTGGAATTCAGAATGAATCTTATACCTTAAAATACTTTTAATATTCTCAATTTCAAAAAAAGAAGTAGTTGAAAAAAATAATTGAAAAACTAACGCAGACTCTCCAAAATTAGAAAAGCGTACAAAAGGCTTTGGGTTAAGTAAAATTTTATATGTACTCTTTGCAATTTTAAGTAGTAATTTTGTAACTAAAACAGGGTTAGAGGAGTAATCAACCCCAACCTCAACAAAAAATAACGAGGGCTTATTATTATAAGAAACGTTTTCAATAACCTCAGAAACAATTTTAGAGTTAGGGGCTATAATGGAAACCCCTTCTTTGGTTTCAAATACGGATACTCGCAAACCTACTTTTACCACCTTAGCGGTTACATTATTGTAGTTTATTATTTCTCCAACTTTTATAGTCCCATCTAACAAAACTGTTATACCTGCCATAAAATTTTGCACGTTTTGCTGTAAACCTATCCCAATACCGAGCATTAAGGCAGTTGAACCTGCAAGTAAAACAGTAATATTTATACCGAGTTTATTTAGGATTAAAAGAGTAAAAAGAAAAAATATAATATAAGAAACGATTTGAAATAGGGAATCTAAACGAGCTGAATCGTGTAAAGATTTGGAGCTTAAGTATTTATGTAACCACTTCTTAGAAATCCTGTTTAGAAAGTGTGCTAAAACGATTAGAAACAATACATAGACTAAGGTAGATAGAGAAACTTCTATTTCTCCAAAGTTGGCAACTTTTGTGGACAAAAAGTAATTTAACGTAGGCATTAACTTAAATTATACACTTAATTCAATTAAGAATTTAAAACTAAAAGTTCTTTCGTTTAACATGCAAAAACAGTAATCTTACTAACACGGAGTAACAATGTACTTAAAAAAATACTCAAAACTAAACGAGCAAGAAACCAGACAACATCAATATAAAGAGTTATTTAAAAATGATCACCATAAATGGGACGATTCTATGGTTTTACTTACTAAATGGTTTAAAAAATACTCGCGTAAAAACGGCAAAATTTTGGACATTGGTTGTGGGAACGGCAACTGGGTAATTGATGAGCTTAAAGAAACTTTTAAAAGTAAAGTTGGCGTGGATATAGATAAAAAAAGTACACAAAAAAACAATTGCTTAGATAAAATCTTTTATAGCGACATTAACCATACAAAATTTAGTGATAAAGAGTTTGACCTAGCAGTATCCCTTTGGACTTTAGAGCATTTACCTAGGCCCATGGAAACTTTTATAGAAGTTAATCGAATATTAATAGCAGGAGGGTTATTTGGTTTTTGTACACCTAATAAAAACTACCTCCCATTAAGGGTAAAAAGTTTGATTCCCCAAAAAATTAACAAATACATTTTAAAAAAACTCTACGGAAGAAATGAAGAGGATGTATTTACTACTTTTTACCTGGCAAATACGTTAAAACAAATTAAAAAACTTTGTGATGCAACAGGATTTACTATTATAGAGCTAAAAGAAAACTTTGATCCGGCGTATACTTCTTTTAACAAAACAACCTATACACTATCTAAATTTCTTTATAAATTACGCTTTTCAATTTTTAATGCTCACATTGTTGGTATTATAAAAAAGATATGAAAAAACTTTTGGTAATCGACTTTTTTAACCTAATGCATAGGGCTTTTCATGCCTACCCTAAAGACTTTGCTACAACTGACGGTCGACCTACCAACGCGGTTTACGGTCTTACCAACCTACTTTTAACTTACATAAAAAAAGTTAATCCAACACATATTGTTGTGGCATTTGAAGACGATGAGCAACCAACTTTTAGAAGCACAGAATACACAGGTTACAAAGCAAACAGAACCTGGGCAGAAGATAACAAAGAAGAATCCGAAATGTTCTACAAACAAGTACCCTATATTTTAGAAGTTTTACAAGCTTTTAATATTCCTTATATAAAATGTAATGGTTACGAAGCAGATGATGTTGTAGGAACCTTAGCTAAAAAAGTATCAAAAGATACAGAGATAATTATTTTAAGTAACGATCAAGATATGCTTCAACTTGTAGACTCACCAAATGTAAAAGTTTTAAGACCTGCTAGACCACCCTTTGTTAAAGAAAAAGAATTTGGGGCAAAAGAAGTAAAAGAAAAGTTTGGTTTTGGGCCAAAAAAAATTCCGGACTACAAAGGTTTACGAGGAGATCCAAGTGATAATATTCCTGGTGTAAAAGGAATAGGAGAAAAAACTGCTACAGAGCTTTTAATGCAGTTTGAAAGCTTAGAAGATATTTACACCAACATAAGTAAAATAGAAAAAAAGCGCACTCAAACATTATTGGCAGAAAGTGCAGAGCAAGCTGTAATGAGTAAAAGGCTTGCAACCATAATTACAGGCTGCCCAATTGAAATAGATATGGAAAAATACAAAGTGAAAGATTTTAATTTGTCTGAGGTTAAAAAAGTTTTTGAAAAATATCAGTTTTCAGGTTTAATGAAAAAGGTAAATTTACTTTTTGAGGAAAAACCTATACAAGAAAAATCAAACCAACCAAGTCTTTTTTCCTAGTTCTTAATCTACCCCTTGCACCCCGTCCCCTACTGTACAGAGCGAGATTTACCCTTTAAACTAACTATATATGAAAGTTGCAATAGTTCACGACTACTTAAACGAATATGGCGGAGCCGAAAAGGTGGTAATGGCGATTCACGAACTGTACCCAAAAGCCCCAATTTACACTGCAGTTAAAAATGAAAAAAAACTGCATAGCGCTGGCGCATTTTTAAATACAGATATAAGGGCACCAAGAATAAATGGTTTAATTTCTCCAATAAAAAAGTTTTTTATATTTAGTTACCCCATATATTTTGAAAATTTAGACTTGCAAGAATATGACCTTGTAATAAGTAGCACATCCCATTTTGCCAAGGGGGTAAGGATAAGACCGGATACTCTACATATTAGTTATATCCACACACCGCCAAGATTTTTATGGGGGTATAAAACCGAAACCAGTATAAGAGATAGGTGGTGGGCAAAACCTATATTAATGTTTGCAGATGTTTATTTAAGAATGTGGGACTATGCCGCTGCCCAAAGACCCGATTTTTTACTAACAAATAGTAAAAATACAAATGAAAGAATTAAAAAATTTTACAAACGGGAGGCAAAAGTTATTTACCCCTTTTATGACAGTAACTTAAAACAATCCGAGGTAGCTAAAATTAAAGCTAAAAAAGGCAATTATTACTTTACTATTTCAAGAAAAGGAAAATTTAAAAACCTAGAAATAATTGCCAAAACATTTAGTAAACTTAAAAAAACAATTTATATTGCCGGGTCAGGGTCTTTAGACAAAGAGCTAAAACAGTACGAAGGAAAATACGTTAAACTTTTGGGATTTTTATCTGAAGAAGAAAAGGTAGCTTACTTAAAAGGCTGTAAGGCTTTTGTACTTGCAACCCAAGATGAAGATTTCGGAATAACACCGTTAGAAGCTATGAGTTTTGGAAAGCCTGTAATAGCTCTAAACAGCGGAGGGTTTAAAGAAACCGTAACTAAAGAAAATGGAATTTTATTTGAAAAGCCAACAGTCAAAGATTTAAGTGGTGCAATTAAAGAATTTGAAATTCTGTATCCTAAATTCAAAATCTCAGCAATAATAAAACACGCCTCAACATTTAGCAAAGCAAACTTTAAAAAAGAGTTTAAAGATTTTGTTGATCAAAAACTTAAAGAAAACAAAATTTAATAACTCTCCTCCCATAACTATCAATTTTGCATTTTTAACTGTAAATTAAGCACATGCCTGAACTACCAGAAGTTTTAACCATTTCAAGAGACCTAAAAAAAGAAGCTTTAGGTAAAAAAATTTCTAAAGTAGCAACTTTTGCAAATTATAAATTAGACCCCTCTAATGAATATTTTAATAACTACGTAGTGGGAAGTACTGTAAAAGACGTTAGCAATGTAGCAAAGCTAATTACTATAAAACTCTCATCCGAAAAATATATAGCCACACATTTAAATATGACTGGCAGACTTTTATACAACACCGAAGATCCCTACATAAAAATAAGGCTAGATTTTGATAGTGGTGATTATTTAAACTACTCAAGTGTTCGAATGTTTGGGTATTTTGAAGTTTGGGACAAAGAAAAATTAGAAAAATATAAAGGTGGCTATGCAAAAACTGCAATAGATAAAGACTTAACTTTAGAAGATTTTATACAAGGCTTAAAAAAGAGAAATTCATTAATTAAACAAAACTTGCTAGATCAAAAATTAGTAAGTGGTATCGGAAACATTTACGCTAATGACGCCCTGTATATGAGCAAAATTAATCCAAAAAGAAAAACCCACACTATTTCAAATTCAGAATATAAAAGTTTATTTGAAAATGTACAAAAAATAATTAACGAAGGAATAGAGCATCGAGGAAGCACTATAGATAGATATGCTGATTTATATGGCAAACCTGGATCACACCAAAACTATTTTAGGATTTATGGAAAAAAGAACCACAAATGTAAAGATTGTGGTACCCAAATTACCTTTGAAAAAGTTCAGGGGCGAGGGACTTTTTACTGCCCAACCTGCCAAAAAGAGAATATTACACCTTCTTTATTTTAGCTTTTTCAGAGAAAGAATGCTCTTGAATTTCAAACCATACTGCAAAAATCACACTAAGCACAGATACATAGATAAACCAGATAGTTAAGTTATTTATATCCTTCATGTCGGAATTTTTAAATATAAAGTAGGTAGCTCCCACAGGTACTAAAGAAGAAAAAGAGTATAGTAAAAAAAACTTTTTAAAACTCATTTTTGTTAGCCCTATTAGGTATGCTAAAAGATCTATAAATGAAAAACCGATTATTACACCGATTATCAAAAACAGGGTAGCTCGACTATTAATATATTTGTAAAACTTAGCGGAGTATTTTTTCCTTAAAACTTTTTCCACCAATGTTTTACCTAGTTTATTCGCTAAAAAAAAGTTAAAACTTGCACCTCCTAAACTACCTAAATATATAATCACACAGGTAGTTCTAACCCCGTAAGTAGTCATTCCTAAAATTACCCCGGGGGCACCGGATATCGGGGGGATTATCCTGGATAAAAATTCAAAAATAACCAATAAGATGGGGCCAAATACCCCAACCTCAGAAACGTAAGTAGACACTCTATCTGAAAGCAATACTGGAAATAATAGGTATAAAGCTAGGTAAAAAAATACTACGGCTAGCAAACTTAACATTGCCTTTTTAATACCTATTTTTAGAGCTTTTACGTGCATACTTTATTGAACAGTATTTATAAAATTAACCATATCCGCAATTTTATTTTCCTTAACTAATTTTCGTAAATCATCCCCCACCCACCTAGAAAGATCGTTTTTTAAAATAAAGTTTATATGTTTTTTGGTCTCTAAGTAACCAATCCCAGTACCCTTTTGAAAAACCACGCAGTCTGCATCGTTTTTCCAAATTACATTATTTAAAAAACTTCTATTAGCGCATATCTTTAAATTACGATTATACATTTTTTTATTTATCAAATTAGAAAAATAGCCTTTGTGGTAGAACAAAGGTGCTGTGGAATCAGACCCCACTCTTGCAGAATTAACAACCCCAACTAGCGGAGAAAGGTGAGATATTCCAGATAAAAGTAAGGTTTCATTACCAACCCCTTGCCTAACAGCTTGGTAAGCCCTTCTAACTATTTGGGCCCTAGTGTACTTGTTGTTGTAATAGTTATTTTTTAAATGAATGGGATATGTAAAATCAATTTTAAGCATATCAAAGCCAAAATCTTTAAATTTTTTAGCTACAAATTGGATATAGTCTAAAACCTGATCATTAGTAACGTCTAAAACTTTAAAAGACAAAAACCCCATTCCGTCAAAAGGTGAGCACCCCCTGCCTTCAATGTATTTTTCGTTTAAATCTTTTAAAAACCAATGTGGGTTATTTTTAAAAATATCACTTGTAGGGCTTGCAATAAATGGTGCTACCCAGATACCGGCCTTAAAACCAGATTGATGTATCTTGCCCACAATTGATTTTAACCCACCCGGAAACTTACTTTCGGTTTTAAACCAATCTCCCCAGGGATCGCTATATCCCGCATCCAACTGGATATAATTAAATTTAGGTTTTACCTTAAGGCTGTTGATAACATTTAATTGTGCTAAAACGTACTCTTCGTCAACATCGTTTCCTCTATCATAGTAGGCGCAGTTTAAACCATTTATTTCTTTAGGAACCAACATACTACTTTTAGCAAAAAGAGAAACTAGACGGGAAAAGCCACTCAACGCACTTTGTCTCCTATCTAAAATTAGGGCAATTTTTTCCGAGGCAATTTTTTGTTTTGATCCCACAATCACGTCATCCAATTGGCAGGTAACTCTAATCCTAAGTCCAGATTTTTTTTGCTTTACAAAAACCTGTGAAAAATAATCTTTTGTTGTAATTGCCCCGATAACTAGAGACTCTTTTCCCAAAACAATTTCTGTATACCACTCACTTACAATTGAGTTTTTTAAATAACCGTATCTTTTATCGAATGAATGGAAATTATAATCTCTTTGCATTAACAGATTGTTTGTTCTGCTTTTAAAATTAAGCGAAACATACTCGGATCTACTAGTATTTAGCCACCCATTTGTTAAAACCTTTTCTGCTTTCAAACCGGGAATAAATAAATCCATTACCACTATAGCGGCAAATTTATGCGATTTACTAGAGGTATTAACAAAGTTAGTCTGGACTATTCTATAGTTACCTTTGTCACCAAAAATTCTATTTTTTAAGTCAGATTCTATGATGTGCTCAGATGCTAATCTTTTTAAGGGAGAAGATTTAATTATTTTTGACTCAAGCTTTTTTATATCTACCAAGGACTCTAAAGACATTAAAAAAATTATAGTTCATAATTGACTCAGCAAACAGCAGTATATGAAAATAGATTTACAAATACATTCGGTGTACTCCTCTCAGGCACTATATAAAAATACCTTTCACAAATACCAGTACCTTTTAGACAGTACAATGGAAATTAAAAAAATCTTTAAGGTTGCGAAAGCAGCAGGTTTAGGCGCAATATCTATTACCGACCACGGAGAGACAAGGGCTGTCGACTTTATTAATAAAAACAAAATTAACGCCCCAATAAGCGTAAGCGGGGTGGAAATAAAAACTAATTTGGGAGAAATACTAGTCTATGGCGATATAAAAAAAATAGATTTATCAGATTCGAATTACTTTAAAATTGTAAGACAGGCCAAGAAGGAGGGGTGTTTTATCATTATCCCCCACCCTTTTTTAGAAAACCCCTTTGGGTATAACGGGCTATTTTGTAAAAAAAACTTGGAAAATAAAAAAGTGTTAGAGGAGGCATTGTCATTTGCTAATGCAATGGAAGTGTATTATTTAAGAACAGGAATAGAGGACAAGCTAATTGACCTTGCCAAAAAGCACAGCTTAGTACCAATTGCCACCTCTGACTCACATTATTACTCACAAATAGGAAAGGTTTACACCGAAATACCCGATTCTAATTCCGAAGAAGAAGTGTTACAAAACTTAAAACAAGGAAAAATACTAAGTTTAAGAGGAACCCCAACCTTATTCGAACTAAAAACTTTATTAAATGCATTTAAAGGCCAAACTATAGATAGATTTAAAAAGTACCAGGAATTTGAAATGTTATGAAAATAAAAAGCTTAAGTATAAAAAACTTTAGAAACTACCAAGACAACAGCTTTAACTTTGACCCAAAAATAAATGTAATTTTAGGGCCAAATGGAATTGGGAAAACCAATATTTTAGAGGCGATTTATGTTTTAACGCATGGAAAAAGTTGGAAAAGCCAGTACGACTTAGATTTAATTAATCACGACGCAGAAGTTGCTAATATTAAAGCAAATATAAGTAGAGAAAATAAAGAACAAGACGAACTATTTGTAGGCATTCAAAAGGGAATGGGAAACAGAAGCCAAAAAACCTACAAAGTTAATAATGTAAGCAAAAGCTTATCAACTTTTTCTAGATCTTTAAATTCGGTACTTTTTAGCCCCCAAGACTTAGAAATAATAATAGGATCACCCAGTAAAAGAAGACATTTTTTAAACGAAAGTTTGTCACAAACAGATGAGAAATATGCCAAGGAAATTTTAAAACTTAAAAAAATAGTAACTGCCCGAAATAGACTATTAAAAAGAATTAACGAGGGGATATCGGGATACAACGAACTAGAATACTGGAACCAACAATTAATAGAATCTTCTAACTATATACACGAAAAAAGAAAAATATTCATAACTCAAATTAATGAGTTTATAGGCGAAAAATTTAGCCTAATATCTAACAGTAACGCAGTAGCTAAAATTACATATGACCACTCAATAGCAAGTGAGCAAAGATTACAGGAGTATAAAATTGCAGAAATAGCCAGTAAAAGAACCCTAGTAGGAGCACAAAAAGATGACTTACTTATTGAGCTTAAAAAAATTGACAGGTTTACCGATGCAAGATACTTTGCCAGCAGAGGAGAGCAAAGAACTTTGGTTTTAGTTTTAAAACTAGCCAGTTTAAAATATATACAACAAAAATTAAAAATTAAAATAATATTACTTTTAGATGATATCTATAGTGAATTAGACGAAACACACCGAAGCGCCATTGCAGAATACTTTAACGAAAACCAGGTAATTATAACCACCGCAGAAAAAGATTTAATTCCTCAAAATATTCTTAGTAACTCTAGAATGCTTAATTTGGAAAAAAAGAGGGTAATTTAGAAATTAATTGTAGTATAGCCACTGATTTCATCCAGGCCGGGTTTACTTTTTGTTTTAATTCTAATTTTGTCGCCGGATTTTAAGGGTATAGTTGCATTGGTCTCTGGCCTACTAGGTAGATAAACCCGGCCTACCCAGTTTTTACTACCTTCTTTTCTGTCAAAGATAAATTTAGCACCCGGGTAAATATCCATAATTTCTTGATACCGGGGGGAACTCTTAAGTCGATCTTGTACACCACCCAATCCATCAAAGGAACTGCGTTCTAAATCGTAAGACAAGCTAACATCAGGTGCAGATGCGCCAAAATTCGGATCATACTCTCTGGCTGTAGCATTCATACCGAGGTTAACGATATAGGCATCGCCCCTGGACCCCGCTTTAGATCTGGCGGCATACAAGGTGAAGGGTGATCCGTGACCCTTAGAATTATTGAAAAGCCCCACATCCCCGCCCTTAGCAACTGGAACATTTATCTGTATCTTTCCATCCTCCTTGGGATAACTTCTACCAAGATGAGTTACACGAAGAGGTTTATTCACTGCTAAACTGCCGTCTCCCTGCGTCTCAGCTAAATGGATTCTGACAAACCCATCGTCCTCGAAGGGCAGCTTAGAGATTTCTCTCTGATCTATAATCTCGAACCTCTTACCATCGTGATCCTGACCAACTAAAGACTCAGTAAATAAATTTTCAGTAATCAAGGACTCAGGTAGATTTGGCATGAATAAAATATAACCAAAGGCACAATTAAACACAATGGTATAATTTAACCACCATGAACCTATTTAACTTTCTTAAGAAACCTAAAGTAGAACCAACCGCGCAGGATGTTATGAAAAAGACAGACTTAAGCAAATACAAAGTTCACGAATACGTAGTTTTTTATAGTAAAGGTATTTATGGACACGGTGAAAAATTACCAGGTATTATTGACGAATTTAGAAAAGACCACCCAGAAGAGACCCCCTTAGTAGTAAAAGTTCCTCCAAAAAAATTTGCCCTTCACTAGTGTATGAATTGGTTTAAAAGACTATTTGGAATACAGAGGGAAGGGGTAACATACAAGTACGATAAAATTATAGATGGCGAAGTAAACAAACACCCAGTTTGTATTGTTACTTTTAAAAATAGCGGGGGAAATGTTGATTTAAAAATGTTAGTAGATAGTGGCGCAGACATTACATTGTTACCAAAGTGGGCGGGCGAAATGCTCAATTTAAAAAGAACAGACTTAAAATATATTGGGGGCATTGCAGGCAGGATAGGCTACTACATAAATTACACTAATGCAGTAGTAGCAGGTGAAACACTCACCATTCCAGTTGCTTGGGCTACCCAAGACACCGTCCCACTTTTGCTAGGCAGGCAGGGAGTTTTTGATAAATTTGTAATCACCTTTAACGAAAAAAAGGGAGAAATAAACTTTAAGTAAAAAACAATTATCTATTTACACTATAAAATAATATATTTATCTATTGACAAGTAATTTAATTCGTGGTAACTTTAGGTCACTATGAAAAATATAAGATCTGATTATAACTTTAAAAGAAACAACACAATAATTGAAGATTACTTAAGCAATAATCTTTCTTATTCGGAACTCGCAAAAAAATATAAGCTAACTAAACAAAGGGTAGCCGCTATTATTAAAGATATGTCGAAAAAGGGCTTTACTAAAAGACTAGACATAAAATCAACTAAAAAAGAACGAGATAGTTATTTAAACAGAGCAATTGAAATTAGAGAAAGTGGCGTTCTTAAAATGTCAGAACAAATGTTTGGCGAAATTCTTAAAAGAGACAAGCAGGCAAAAAATTACAAAGGTGCTGTTCAAGTATTAGGGCATTTAAGAATAGTTTATACCCGAATAGCCGAAGAAACAGAAAGTCTACAAGAAAAAATTAAACTAGTAGAAAAAGCAGAAGAATCGTTAAAAGAAGTACAAAGCATATTAAAACAAAACAAAAAGGTATTTGATTTAGGAAATAAAAATATAAAAGGCGACTACGCTATAAATAATGTTCACCTAGCTAGTGTGGTCCTTTTCAAAGCAAATCTAATAAACACCAAAGACAAAAAAACAGCTTTAAAAGAGGCTTTAAGTTTAATTAATTTAGCTATAAAAGATCTCCCAGGGACGCAGGCTCATAAGGCTTGGCCCTTAAGATTAAAAGGCGAAATTTTGTTTAATTTAGGAGAGCTAGAAAGTGCCGTTAAAACTTTGTTACTTGGTGAACAACTAATATTTACAGCATACGAACAAGAGTTTAAGGATGACGATCAGAGTGAAATTAGACTTAATGTTTGGTTAAGCGGAATACACTTAACTATGGCAAAGATTGCTTCTGAAACTAACAGAAAAATATTAGCAAATCACTATGCTTCCTCTGTAATATCTGTTAAAGACCCACAAAATGTTTTAGGGGAGCGAAAAAAAGAGGCAAAAAGAATCCTAGCAAAATTGGATATTTAAAATGGATAAAAATCTCAAGCTTAATTTAGTTATAGAGGCTCAAAAAAGGCTCATAGAAAACCCCCGAAATTGGGCTCACGAAATCACCCATCATTTTAGAGTTTTACAGTTAGCAAATAGACTGGTTAAAAAAGAAAAGCTAAACGTTAACAAAGATATATTAGAAATACTTTGCATGTGGCACGATGTGGCCATAAAAGAAGATTTATCAAAGAGAAGAGATTGCGAAACAACAGCAGAGTACTTAGCAAAGTCTTTTAAGGGAGAAGAAAAAGAAATTATCTACGACTCTATATTAAATCACGAATTTGGAAGTACCCCAAAATATATTGAGGGTAAGGTTTTACAAGATGCAGATAAATTAGACATTCTTTCGCTTGATAGGCTAAATTTAGATATAGAAGCCAACGAGGCAGGTTTTAGTAATGCGGGTATAAGTAAAAAAGTTGTAGAAAGTATCCTTAACGAGTGGCTGCCAATAATGCCTGAGAGATACCATTTTAATTATTCTAAAAAACTACATAGGCAAAGACTAAAAATAGTTTTACCCGAATTTAAAAAATACGTAGCCAGTAGTAAATAAACAAAATCGTTCCCAAACTTTTCGTTCTATATCCAAAATCCCAAATCCTATATACTATCTCTAATGCCACAATTTGATGTTATTTCCATAGGAGCCGCCACCATAGATACCATTGTAAAATCTAAAGATTTTAAATTAGTAAAAAATGCTGAATTTAATACAGGCATGGCCATATGTGAAATGTATGGCAGTAAAACAGAACTCGATGATTTTTTTGTATCAAGTGGAGGGGGAGCTACAAACTCAGCCTGCTCCTTATCCCATTTTGGTTTAAAAACGAACTGCATTTCAGCAATTGGAAACGATGTATTTTCAGAATTTATTTACGATGATCTAACTAAATTTGGGGTAGATACCCAAAATTTAATAATTAAAAAAGGTGAAAAAACGGCATTTTCGGTAATTTTAACCGCACCAGATGGTGGAAGAACCGTTTTAGTTTATAGAGGTGTTAGTAAAGGTTTAAATCTAGAGCAAATTAAAAACTTAAATATAGACACTACTTGGGTATACCTTACAAATTTAGGGTTAACAAGTAAAAATGCTTTTGAAGTTATAGATTATTTAACTAATAAAGGTATTAAAATATTTTGGAACCCCGGAATTAACGAGCTTAACACTAAAGACTTAGCAAATTTTAAAAATATTGAAATTTTAAGTTTAAATATTGAAGAAGCAGCACACTTAAGCGGCATAAAAATGGATGATACGAAACAAATAATAAAATTTTTAGCAGAAAAAGTTACAGCAAAAACCATACTCTTAACCCTAGGGGAAAAAGGGGCATTCTACATAAATAAAAAAAATGTAGTTCACTGCTCTTCTTTAAAGGTAAAAGTAGAAAATACCGTAGGAGCGGGAGATGCTTTTGGCAGTGGGTTTTTGTATGCAAGAATTAAAAACCAAACTCCAGAAGAATCCTTAAAATGGGGCATTAAAAACAGCCTATCTGTAATTCAAAAACCAGGCGCTAAAGAAGGTTTTGCTACTAACTTTGAAGGTACTGAAAAGTTGTTAACTAAATCTCTTTAAGCACACTTGCAACTAATAATAACCAAAAAACATAACCTTTATGTATGGATTACTAATCGCAACTACTTCGATAGTCTGTTTACTCTTAATAGAAAAAATAATTAAAAAAAATAAGGTAGTACCAGTTAACGATTTTTGGAATTTAGCACTTATTCTAATCCCTTCAGCAATAATTGGAGGAAGAATTTATCATATATTAGATTATTGGGATTATTATAGTAAATTTCCAAATGAAATTTTAAATTTTAAAAATGGAGGAATGGGGATTTTTGGAGCAATTATTTTTTGTGCAATAACGGTGTATTTTTTTGCTAAATCAAAAAAACAAAACCCCCTAATTTATTTAGACTTAATAGTTTTATTTGCCCCAATAGTTCAAATAGGGGGCCGCATTGGAAACTTCTTTAACAAAGAGTTGTTTGGTTTTCCAACCAATAAACCTTGGGGTATTTACATTCCAACAGAACTTAGACCTGAACAGTTTTTAAATTCTTTAAAATTTCACCCACTATTTGCATATGAAAGTATCTTACTGTTTATACTTTTTTCTTTTTTAGCAGACATGTATTTAAACAAAAAAATTCTGTTTGGAACAGGAAAAATACTGGGGGTCTACTTAATAGGTTATGGCTTAATAAGAACCTTATTAGAGCCTTTAAGAATAGGCAATGCCTTGGTTGTTTTGAATTTCGACCTAATTTATCTTTTTGCAGTAACAATGATTGTGGTAGGATTATTGATAGTCACTAAAAATTTTAAAAAATAACAAAATGAATTCAGACAAAGTTTTTTACGTAATAGTCACAGTAATAACCATAGTTTTATTTGGTGGAATAATTTTAGTTGCCTCTAAACCTAAAACTACAACACAAAGTAATGAAACTGCCAACCAAGTAATACCTCTAGAAGAAATAATAGGAACCAGCCCAAACACCAACTTACCAACGGACAAAGCAAAAGTCGTAGTTGTAGAATTTTCAGACTTTGAGTGCCCCGCCTGTAAATCTATGTGGGCAACGGTTAACAAAATAATTGCAGACTACGGTACCGAGGTTTCTGTAGTGTACAGACAGTTCCCTTTAACCAGTATACATAATTATGCCTATAATGCCGCTAAAGCTAGCGAGGCTGCAGGAATACAAGGTAAGTTTTTTGATTACCAAGACATTTTATTTAGAAATCAAACGGATAACTCCAACCCCCTTAAAGAAGAAGATTTTATATCTTTTGCAACAGAGCTTAACTTAGATATCGAAAAATTTAAACAAGACTACAGTAGTGATGCTGTTAAAGCACAAGTAGATGAAGACATAAAGTACGCAAACAGTTTAGGAGTAAACTCAACACCAACCTTTTACATTGATGGTAAAAAAATCGACCATTCTAAAATCAGTCTATATGACGAAGTTAAAAGGTTAGTAATGGAAAAGAATATACAAGTAGAGGTTAACGGAGAACCAGCTCAGGTTGACGTAGAATCAGGAGAAAGTAAATAAGAATAAGCAAAAAACAGCCTGTCTCCGCATTCTTTACTTTTATCTAATTAGTAAAAAATACCCCAAGCCTAACAGAAGTATGTCAAAAATAGGTTTCGAACCACCAATTAACATATTTATAGCTGTTCCAATTAAAAAGAATACACCTAAAAATAGCATCTTTTTATAATTTTGTGCCAAGGTATCCTCACTTTTTAGTAGTAATTTGTTAACCACAAAACTCATTGAGCCAAACATAATAACCATTAAAAACAAGTTTATTATTGCTAATAAAAAATTCCCAATCAACGTACTTACCGCTAATACAAAAAGAACATAGCCTGTGGGTACCGAATTAAACTCATCCTTTAAATAACTAGAGGTTAAATTAAAGTCCATAAATTCAGGCAAATTGTAGGATAATTGGCTAGTTAAATCCCCGTTTTGGTAAGTCATGTATCCTTTTTTTCTAAATATCACCTCAGTATTTCCCATACCCTTTGATTTATAATTTGCATTAGGATCAACAATCATGTAATTGTTTTTCTCGATCTCTAAGATAATGGGGCTTTCAACATTCGTAGATAAACCTTGGTTAGAGCTGTAATTTATTTCCAACAAAGATGGCAACTCTAAAACCTGCTCCTTTAAGTTAAAAAAGCTTTTATAGGATTTAGCGGTACTTGTAGGTGAGGTAAACAGGGCAAATAATAAGCAAATTAAAAAAACGTATAATATAGTTTTTAATCTAGACACCGATTTAAAACCCTTACTATAAAATGCCTTGTCCGTTAAAGATTTTTTTATTAGCTGATACATATTATAAATTAAATGCGCTGGGGCAAATTTTATTAAGTTCGCATTCTGGGCACATTGGTTTTTGGGCTTTGCAAGTATACCTTCCGTGTAAAACTATAGATCTACTAAAATCAGTGTAACTCTTTTTATCTACAATCTTCCCAAGTTCTACTTCGATTTTTTCTGCATCTTTTTGATTAGAGTAAGGTTGCAGTTTTAGTCTGTGAGTAACCCTTGTCATGTGGGTGTCTACAACAACCCCCTCACCTATACCGTATATTTCTTGCAAAATAACATTGGCACTCTTTCTGCCCACACCCGCCAATTTTATTAAATCTTTAATTTCTTTAGGAATTTGACCATTAAACATCTCAAGTAACTGTCCTGCATTTTTTAAAATTCTTTCTGTTTTTGTTTTGTAATAATTTATACTCTTGGTGTATTCAATTAAATCTTTATAGTTAGAATTAGCAAAGTCTTGGGGAGTTTTATACTTTTTAAATAGCCCTGCAGTTACTTTATTAACGCCTTTATCTGTAGCCTGAGCACTAAGCATTACAGCCACAACTAACTGATAAGGAAATTCTTTATCCCAGTTTAGTTCGGCTTTTGCGTTTGGGTATTTTGCTTTAAGAATCTTTACAACCTCTGCTGCCAGATTTTTCTTGTTCATAATTAGTTTAATGTTACCATTTAGTTACATATGAAAAAATTAATAGCCTGGATAAAAATGAATTTTCAATTTGTAACTATTTTATTATTAGTTTTATTTGTTTTTACAAATCGCTCCTTGGTACCCTCACCCCTTTTACAAAAGTCTGCTATGTATAACGAAAGCTTTAGTGGGGCAGACATGATGGGAGCCCCGATTACATCTTTAAGCAGAAGCTACAACTCTAAAGAAAGCGCAAATTTAGGCGTGGCACAGGATCAAAGAATGACTGTAGATGATAACTATATTTCTTTAAAGGTTGAAAATGTAAACAAATCTTTGGGAGACATTAAACAAAAAACAGCAGAACTTAAAGGATTTGTAGTAAACATGAACGTATCAAAACCAGCGGAGTCTACTACAGCTAACCTAGCTATTAGAGTACCCAAAGAAAGCGCGGATGATTTACAATCTTTCATTAAAGGTACAGGTGTAAAGGTAGTAACAGAAAGTATGAGTAGTAACGATGTTACAGATCAATACAGAGATTTAGAAGAAGAACTAGGACTATACACCAAAAACAAAATCAGATTTGAAGAAATAATGACCAAAGCTGTAGAAGTACAAGATATTTTGCAGGTTCAGAATGAAATCTTAAATTTGCAAAGACAGATTGACAGTATAAAAGGCCAAAAACAATATTTGGAACAGACAGCAAATTCCGTTAAATTCACAGTGTACCTTTCGACAGATGAATACTCACTACCCTATGTTCCAGACACTAGTTGGAGACCCAGCTCTGTCTTTAAAGAAGCGGTACGATCTTTAGTAGTAACTTTTAGGGGAATAGGAAACAAAGTTATCTGGTTAGCCGTTTACAGTGTAATTTGGGCACCAATTTTATTGATAATTCTTTATTTTAAAAGACGAAACAAGAATAAATAATTATTCAATAAAGAGGTACCGATTTATATTTACCATCTCCTAAAATTCCTTGAGCTAGTTTTTTGATAGGTACTTGGTTTCCATTTTTATCTACACCAAAAAATACTGTTTTATTTCCTTTTATGCCTGTTAAAACTTTGACTTTACTACCTTTAATGGGCAAACAGTGTACCTGTGAAAACCCTTTAGATAACCACCCAACATACCAAAAAGTATCTTTGCACTCCAAAATTACATAATTTTTCCAGCCTCCAAAAATTGGCATATGAAAAACCCCCAAGTGATCTATAATTCGACCAAAGTTATTAAACTTACTGGCATCAGAGCCTATTACCGTTAACGATTTTTTTAAATCAACCACATTTGGATCTACATCTAAGGTATGCCAACCGTGAGTCTGTTGAATGCTGTCCATTTTTAAACCCCCAAGAAGGAACATAAAAGGAGATAAGATACAGTCGAACACTCTGTAAATGGGCGCTATGCTTTTAGGCTTTAATTGTTTCTTCATATGGATAATATAGCTAAATTAAAACCAAATGACTAGTTATACTAAAAGTGTTTATAATAACAAATATGGATAAAAATACTGACGTGTTCGATAAAATAATAAATCTATTGGACTCAAACAATATAGTTTATAAACTCGAAATTCATAAAGAAGTTAAAACCAGTGAAGAGGCCGCCAAAATTAGAGGGGTCGATATTTCTACAGGAGCCAAAGCTCTGGTCATAAAAGTTGATAAACAAAACTTTGCCCTATTTGTAATGCCTGCAAACAAACAGTTAAGCTGGAAAAAACTAAAAGAAGAATTAGGTTTTAAAAAACCAAGAATGGCTACTATAGAAGAAGTGGAAAATTTAACTAAGTGTAAAGTGGGCGGTGTACCCCCTTTTGGTAATTTGATGGGTCTAACAACCTACTTTGATAAAGGTATAGAAGATATAAAAAGCGTTAATTTTAATGCAGGCCTTAGAACACACTCGGTTAACTTAAAATCTAACGATCTGATTTCTCTAGTAAAGCCTTTTATAGCCAATTTGTGTTAATATTAAATAATGAATAAAGTAGTTTTATCTGGAATACGAGCAACAAGTAGATTACATATTGGAAATTATTTAGGTGCAGTAAAGGGTATGCTTGAACTACAAGAAAACCCAAACACGGAAACTTTTTACATGGTTGCAGATTTGCATGCCATCACCACCCCTTACAATAAAGAAAAGTTAGCGGAGCAAGTAAAAGACGTTGTAAAAGACTATTTAGCCTCTGGTTTAAACCCTGAAAAATCTACACTTTTCATACAATCTGCTGTAGAAGAACACACAGTATTATCCAATCTGCTTTCTTCAGTAGTTACTGTAGCTAGAATGCAACACCTTCCTACCTTTAAAGAAAAATTAAAAGAGTCCTCAAATGGTGCAACTATGGCACTCTTAAACTACCCAATATTGATGGCGGCAGATATTTTAGCCTATAAGGCTACCCATGTGCCAGTTGGAATTGATCAAGAACCTCATTTAGAAATATCCAGAGAAATTGCCCGTAAAATTAACCAAGAATACGGCACAGACTTTCCAGAACCAGCTAGATATAAAACCTCGGGTGAATACGTACCCTCTTTAACAGGTATAGGTAAAATGAGCAAAAGCATTGAGGGAAGTGCCATTTATTTAACTGACGATTTAAAACAGATACAAAAGTCTTTATCAAAAGTACCTACAGATATTGGAAAAGGAGACCAAATACCTTCCAAAGGAGGGGTAGCCACCCTTTTATATTTGGTAGAATTTTATGAGAGTAAACAAAAAAAAGAACAATACATTAAAGCATATTTAGATGAAGGAATAAGGTATGGAGACTTAAAAAAAGATCTAGCCTTAGCCCTTTATAATAAACTAAAACCTATTCAACAAAGTAGAAAAGAGTACGAGGCAAAACCAGAACTGTTAAAAAAGATAATTACACAGGGTAATATTAAAGCCAAAGAAAGGGCTAGAAAATCCGTAGACGAACTTAAGGAAAAAATGGGATTTTAACCCCAAACAACAACATAACCCATTTGATAACCTATAAAGTATATTATATACTTCCTTCGTGGTAAAAAAGACCCCTAAACAAAAACTATCTAAGAAACAAAAAGATTTAAATAACCTTTTTGTAAACTTTGAAATAAACGGAAAAAAACCTAATATATTTGTTATATTGCTGTTTATTTTGGCAGGATGGTTAATTATTTCTAGTTTTTTTCTTACCTCTGCAGACTCTAAAAAGGTTTCTTTAAGCGAAATAACTAACGACATAGAGCAGGGTAAAATAGAAAAACTGGAATTTAGTACAACAGAGGTTAAAGCTTACCCTATAGACGGAAGCACCTTATTAAAATCTAAAATACCTGCAAACACAGACTTTTTAAACTATCTAAGTGCTAAGCAACTTGACACTAAAGTTCAAACAGTAACACCCATTGATGACTCTAAATTAATGGACAATATTTCATTAATTATAAACATTCTGTTCTTCGGGCTCTTTGCATTTTTTATTTTTAGTATGTTTAAGCAATCTCGCGGAGGTGCGGGCGGTCCTGGTGATATTTTTAACTTTGCAAAAAGTAAAGCTAAAATGTTTCAAAAAGGAACTGGTAAAAACACTACCTTTAAAGACTTGGCGGTAAGCGAAGAAGTAAGAGAAGAAATGTACGAGCTTGTAGACTTTTTAAAACACCAAGCCAAATACAAAAAGGTTGGGGCTAGAATTCCTAAGGGAGTGCTTTTAGTTGGCCCCGCAGGAGTTGGAAAAACCCTTTTAGCAAGAGCGATAGCCGGCGAGGCTAATGTACCTTTTTATAACGCCGCTGGAAGTGAATTTATGGAAATGCTTGTGGGTGTTGGAAGTGCGAGGGTAAGAGATATGTTTAAAAACGCAAAGGCTAGCCCTTCTGCGTTAATTTTTATAGACGAAATAGATGCAATTGGAAGACAACGAGGAATGGGAATTGGGGGAGGCCACGATGAAAGGGAACAAACACTTAATCAAATATTAGTCGAAATGGATGGTTTTGATCAAAATACTAATGTAATTGTAATAGCAGCAACCAATAGACCAGATATGTTAGACCCAGCGTTAGTAAGAGCCGGAAGATTCGATCGAAAAATTTCTTTAACTTTGCCTGCGGTAGAAGAAAGAGAAAAAATAATAGCAATACACCTAAAAGGAAAACCATTAACAAAAGGTATTAAGTTAGATCAAATTGCAAAAAGAACAGTAGGTTTTAGTGGGGCAGATATAGAAAACATGATTAACGAGGCGGCAATACTAGCTGCTAGAAAAAATAAATCTATTATCACCTTTAAAGATATTAGCGAGGCTGCAACAAAAGTTAAACTTGGCCCTGAAAGAAAAATGCTTTCAAGTGAGGAAGAAAAAAAGATGACTGCGTACCATGAGGCGGGACATGCCATTGTAGCCCACTATCTAGACAAAGCGGATCCCGTTAGAAGAATAAGTATTGTTGCCAGAACACAAAGCCTGGGGCATACCGATATGTCTAGCGACAGAGAAGAATACAACTACAGTAAACAAAAGTTGATGCAAACTATTAGTGTAATGCTAGGGGGAAGAGCAGCAGAAGAAGTCTTTTTTAAAGAACAAAGTGTTGGAGCAAGCAACGATATTGAAAGGGCAACAGATATAGCCAAGCGCATGGTAACAGAATGGGGAATGAGCCCACTTGGCCCTATAAATTACGTACAAAATGAAGATAGAAAATGGCTAGCAATGCAGCTTGGAACCCACAACGAAATTAGCGAAAATAAAAAAGATCAAATAGACAAAGAAATTGAAAAAATTATATTAGCCGGCAAAAAGGTAGCAGAAGAGATTATTAAAAAGCATAAAAAACAAATGATATTAGTAAGTGAGGAATTAATTAAGGTGGAAACATTAGAACAAGACGATTTTGAAAAACTGGTAGGAGCCAAAAAGTAAAAGTGGACTCACAATTTTACAATTTAAAAGAGTTTAGAACAGAGTTCAACTCATTTGTAAAAACCCACACACAGAGAATAGTTATTACCTCCCATGTAAGCCCTGATGATGATGCTATTGCATCCGTTCTTGCAACCTTTTACTACATAAACAATTATTTAGAGATTTCAGAAGATAGAATAAAAATTATAATATCTGGACCTAAAGAACCAAGGTGGTCATATTTTAAAAACTTTGAAAAAATCGAGTTTGTAGAGGATATATACAAATCTCTAGTAGCTGATGATTTAATAATAGTTTTAGACACAAAAGAATTAGACAGAATTACAAACTTTCCTGAAAAAATACAAGGGCTAAGACTTAAAAGTATCTGTATAGACCATCACAAATCAGACTTAAAAGAAGGCACGACCTATTATAAGATACTAAGCTACCCAGAAATTACATATACTTCAAATGCAGAAGCACTATACTGGTTATTTTTTCACAGCTTTAGAACAAAACTCTCTAAGGAAATATGCGAAATATTACTATTGGGTATTTATGGAGACACGGGAAGTTTTACTTACATTACGGGAAAAGGAGGCACTTCTTCATTTATAGCAGCAAAAAACTTAATCGAGGCAGGAAACATAGAAGTAGAATCGCTAAAGTCAGAATACTCAAAATTAAAACTAGGAAGTCTAAAAGTTTTAGGAATACTCTTAAAAAATCTGGCAGAACAAAAGATTGAAGGGTGGCCACCCTTTGTAGTTTCATTTATCGAAAAAACTGAAAGCAATAAATTCACAGACGAAGAGTACAGTAACGGGGTTGGAATATTTAAAAGGTACTTAAATACTATTGAAGATTTAGATTGGGGATTTTACCTTAGATACAATAGACAAGAAAAGGCCTGGGGAATATCCTTTAGGGCCAAAAAAGGCAGTGTAAATGTAAGGGAAATTGCAGAGCATTTTGGAGGTGGCGGTCACGACCAAGCAGCAGGGGGAAAGTTAGAAGCCATTAAGAGTAAAAAATCAGACTTTTATGTTGAACAAATACTGGAATATTTAAAAAATAATAAACCCACCCTTACTAAGTAATAGGCATTATCTCCGTAAGTAGGTGAGTTACACACGTACTACTCCTTTGGATCTATTTTAAATAGATTACTATATTTTCCCTTAAACTCTACAAAAGCCCGTCTTCAAATACCCAAAAAATACACAAAACTAAATCTACCTTTACCTAAAATAAAAACCCCTAGTCTAACTAACTCATCCTTGAATACCACTACAAGTTGTGTTCAAATATAACTCACACCACAAAATGCGGTGTTTTGGAGCTAAGTTAAAAACTACAGATTTAAAAAATATGTTTTGTCCTTATTGCAGTAATTCAGATACCAAAGTAATTGATAAAAGAGATTTAGATGATGAGGCCACCAGCAGAAGAAGACGCGAATGTTTAAAATGCGGTAAAAGATTCACCACCTACGAAAGAATAGAGTCTATAGATTTAAAAGTTGTAAAAAAAGACGGAGGCGTTCAAAAATATAATAGAGACAAACTAAGAAAAGGAATTTTAATTACAGTACAAAAAAGATTATCTGAAGACGAAGTAGATGAAATAGTCGATGACATTGAAGCAAGGCTTTTAAAGCGCAAAAGCACCCAGACATCAACCGGAGATATTGGCAGAATGGTTTTAACAAGATTAAAACACAGAGACACCGTTAGTTATTTAAGATTTGCCAGTGTATTTTTAGATTTTACCGATGTAGAAGAATTTAGAGAGGAAATTAAAAAAATAGAGGGTTAAAACATTATTAATTTTAAATATCTGCCATGCAAAAAGAAGATTTAAAGACAAAGATAAAGTCTAAAGAATATAAAACACTTTTAAATATCGAAAAACCAGATATTGAAGGTAACGCTTTAGAGATTTTTAAACGCAGATATTCCCTAAAAGACGAAAAGGGGGATCCTAAGGAAACTGTAGCCGAGGCTATGATGCGGGTTGCATCTAATGTAGCACTTGGTGAAGAAGAAGAGACGCTGATAAAGACTTACACTAAACATTTTTACAACTTACTGGCTACAAAACGATTTATCCCCAATACACCTACGTGGAGTGGCGCGGGTACACCCCTAGGACAATTGGCTGCTTGCTTTGTTTTACCTATAAAAGATGAGATGGGTAAAGAAGAAGGGGGTATTTTTAGTACATTACGAGACGCAGTCTTGATTCAACAAACTGGAGGGGGAAACGGATTTTCATTTAGCAAAATTCGACCTAAGGGAGATAGAGTTAAAACGAGTAATGGAATAGCAAGCGGCCCTATTAGTTTTTTAGAGGCCTACGATGCCGCTTTTGGTCAAATAGCCCAAGGAGGAACTAGAAGAGGCGCTAACATGGCAGTTTTAAGAGTGGATCATCCGGATATTAGATCTTTTATCACCTGTAAATCCAGTGAGGGTAAAGTTGCTAACTTTAATATCTCAGTTGCTATAACGGATAAGTTTATGAAAGCAGTAAAAGAGGAGGGCGATTTTGACTTAATTAACCCCAGAAACGGTGAAGTGTGGGAAACAGTAAAAGCAAAAGAGTTGTTTGACGAAATAATAAAGTACGCCCACCACAACGGAGAACCCGGATGTTTATACATAGATGAAGCTAATAGATATAACCCAGTTCCAAATCAGTACCTATTAGAGGCTACTAACCCCTGTGGGGAGCAGTGGCTTGGCCCCTACGAAAATTGCTGCTTAGGACATGTAAATATTCTTGAGTCAGTAGTAGACAAAAAAATAGACTGGGATCATTTAAAAGACACCGTTGTTTTAGGAACTAGATTTTTAGATGATGTAGTAAATCAAAATTCCTATGTTCCTTCAGTTCCAAAGCTAAAAGAAGCCGCACACAAAAACAGAAGAATTGGATTAGGATTTTTAGGCCTTGCCGATACTATGTACAAAATGGGAATTAGATATGGAAGTGAAGAAAGTTTAGATCTAGCTTCTCAACTTACAGAGTTTATACGTTTTCACTCCATGAAAACAAGCATAGAGTTAGCAGAAGAAAGAGGAGCTTTTCCAGGTATAAGTGGGAGTATTTACGATCCCGAGAACGTAACTTGGAAAGAACCTAGGTCTTTAATGGACAATAAGTTGGACCTAAACAGACCTAGTATAAACTGGAGTGAAATAACTAGGGGTATAAAAGAGCATGGAATTAGAAACAGCACACAGTTAACTGTAGCTCCAACAGGAACCACTTCAACTGTTTTAGGGGTAGAAGGTTACGGATGTGAACCTGTTTTTGCTTTGGCTTACTACAGAAACGTTTATCAATCGGCAGGTACCGGAGAAGATAAGTTACAACTAACATATGTTAGCCCACTATTTCAACAGGCATTAGATAAAGCAGATTTAAGTGAAGAAAAGAAAAAGGAGATAGTAGAGTATTCTATAAACAAAGGTACTATTCAGGATTTAACAGATATACCTGAGGATATTAAAAAAGCATTTGTTGTTTCAGCTGACATTAAGCCTACAGAGCACGTAATGATGCAAGCTGCTATACAAAGGTTTGTAGATAATTCAATATCTAAAACTTGTAACTTTCCAGAGGGAGCAACCGAAGATGATGTAGCTAAGGTATATATAATGGCTTGGGAACTAGGGTGCAAGGGGCTAACAGTATATGTAACAGGTTCTAGACAAGAGGTAGTACTTGAAACTAAAGAAACTAAAGATAAAAAAGACGGTAGTACCCCAGAAAACAAAGTTGATGTAGACGAAGGGCATATGAAACCTAGACCCTCGGTTTTACACGGACGAACACACCAAATAGATACACCTTTTGGTAAAGCTTTTGTAACAGTAAATAGAAACGGTGAAAGTGGCACAGACCCCTTTGAGGTTTTTGTAACAATCGGAAAAGCAGGAAGCGACTTAAGTGCGGTTGCAGAAGGTTTTGGTAGAGTAATTAGTGGCTGGCTAAGAAGCTCCAACGACCCTTACAGTGCTATGGAAGAAATTGTAGAACACCTTAAAAATATCGGAGGAGCAACAAGTACAGGGTTTGGCCCAAACAGAGTTAGAAGTTTGCCAGATGCTGTAGCAAAGGTGTTAATAAAAGAGCTGGAACTTTCAAACGGAGTTAAAGAAGAAGGTATTAAAGAGGAATTGCTTTTAACAACCACAACTTCAACTACTAAGTTCTCAGAAAGCCAAGAAGAATCAGATTCAAGCGCATCCCTTAAAAATGCAGGTATGTGCCCCGAATGCGGAAACATGGCTCTAATAGAAGTAGAGGGCTGTCAAAAATGTCTGGGTTGTAGTTATAGTCGCTGTTAAAAATTACGGGGATGGGGGGGGGCTTTCGACGAAAAATGCCTCCCCCATTTTTTTTCGCTACTCAATCCCATCTATTTCAAGCAATTGCGTTTCAATTAATCTATCTGTAACTTCGTTAATACCCAGTCGTTTGGTTATATATTCTTTAGTTCTTCTACGCTGCCCCAAATCTTTCAAGGGAGCTATCTCCTCTATTACGTGCATATTACTTTCATAATTGTCTAAGGTTTTGGTGATTAAGGCTTCTCCCGAGGAAGTGTCTAGAACTTCTTTTACTAAAGAGAGAACTTCCTCCCCAAACCCAGTCCCTAAATATTTTTTAAAGAGTTTTTTCGCATTTCTTCTTTCGATTTGGGATTTTTTCTCCCGGTCTCTATAACCTAAAGCTCTGACTTCACTATTTCCTAACTCTACTAAATCATGAACCAAGATTAAGGAGATTAACTTAACAAAATCAATGCCTAATTCTTCTAGTTCTTTACGAATAGTAAGTGCAAGAATAGCAACTCTCCAAGTATGGGAAGCTACGGTATCCTTATTCGTAACTAAAGGATTATTACTATACCTTTTTAAGTATTTTAGCTCAGAGACTTTGTGGCAAAACTCTACTTGTTTTTTAAACATTTTTCGAAAAATCAAATTATAATTGCGTCAAGCCAAAATTTTGAATAACTTACACAAACCTTAAATACACTTATCGCTACTCGGGATCTTCAAAATACCCACAATTTGGGCATTTTGAATGTCTAACTTTTCCACTTAAATCTTTTACTTTAGTAAAAAAATAACCACTAATCTTAAAACCACATTTTGGACAGAGTATTATTTTTGTGAAATCAGATAATTTTTTACTAACCTCTTTCTTATAACTACTTGAGTTTTTTCTCTTAATCATTTATGTTTGATTAAAGCAGTTTTTTGCTTTTGTTGCTTGAATAGTAGTTTGAAGACTAGTTGAATATTTTATGAAAACAAGTTCAAATAAGAAACAGAATAATCTACTTGGAGAATTTGGCTATAAGGTACTTGGAGAGATTGGTAATGGAGAAAATACGGTTATTTATTCACTACCGGGAATGGGCTTAGATACTATTACTAAAGAGGTAGTTAGGGAGTTTCTAACTCAAACCGAAAAAAACCGCATAATCAATATTTACCCACACGAGAGTTTTTTAAGAGACTACAATGAAATCTCTAAACTTCTAATAGAAAAATTTGCTCTAGAAAACCCTTTAGAGGACAACTCTTTTTCCTCAATTAGAGAGCTAGAAAAACATATCAACAAAGAAAATGCAAAATTACTCATAGTTCTTAATAAGCTTAATAGATATAAATTTATAAATGAATTAAGTGAGTACTTCTATTACTTAACAAAGGGGGTTGGTGGAAAAATAACCGTACTAGCAACTGAGATAACGGGTAAAGAGTATATCGACCCAAACAATAAAATTATATCGAATAGATTCTGTTTTAAGGGTTTTCAAAAAGGTAAGTCTTTTGAAACTTTAGTGAAGCGCATTCAATTACAACTTAATAAGAAAAACCCGGGGGGGCTATCAAGATTCGAAATAGACGAGTTATTTTCAAATACCTTAGGGCACGCAGGATTAACCAAAGAGTTAATTAAACTAAAACCAAAAGACCCCAAAATATTTAACCCAAACATTATTAATAGGTTAAATACCCTATTACAACAACTAGATCGAGATGGAATTTCATTAAAAGATACAAAAAATCTCGAAAGATTAGGTATGGCTAGTGATGGAAAGTTAGGAAGACTTTATGAGAGTTACATAAAAAAGTTTATAAATGCAGATACTAATGTTGTAGAAAATCTCACGAGTACCGAGGAAGAAATATTCAGATTTCTAAGAAACCAACCGGATTATGTTTCTGTTGATGCAATATTAAACCATTTAGAAAAAACAAAGTTTGACACGCAATCTGTGTGGGCACTATATAAGCATGTTAATAATCTAAAGAAGAAACTAGAAAAGGAAAATATTTTTATAGAATCTAAAAGAAACAAAGGATATAAACTTAACAGACAGACGTTGTAGAAACAGTTAAGGGGTTACCCCCATAGGCCACAACCATTTTTTGTGCTGTTTTAGCAATCTTTCTAGCCCAGTACCTATCCCAATTCTCCTGATCCTCTGGACTTGGATAATCATAATCTTCCTGGTTAATCTCTAGAAATATATGGGGAAATCTGTGGAGTAAAATAGTGTCTATTGCACGACAACATATTAATTTATTTAAAGTCCAACCTGTAAAAAAGGGTCTTGGGGATCTCCTAGTATTCGTTCTTAGGCCGTGCTCCTCTTGCTCAAGTATCTTAAATGTCGAAGCAGGTCGTCTATTTACTAAAAAGGTAAGGGGTATGGGCATTGTTGACAAAGATAATCCAAGAGCGCTCCTTTCTAAATGTTTTAAAAAGTTCTCTGCCAACTGCAGGTAAAGCAACTCTAAGTGATCTACACCACAGTAATTTACACACTCCTGTAAAGAATACGCATCAAGAAACACTTCTCGCAAACCTAAAGTGTCTATTAAACTTATAATCTCATCTTCCCCCGGATCCTCTAAAAGAGACAAAGTAAACAAACTCTTCCAGTCTTTTTTGGTAACTACCCAAGCAAAGTCCCGAGCACTCTCATTATAAATATTAATGCTTATATTTGACATAAAAATGTTATCAGAATCATCGGGACTAGAACCTATCAGTCCTTTACGTCTCATCGCCTGCTTTATTTGTGAAGCGAACTCTACATCTCTGCCTTTTGGTTCATAAAGGTAGAGCGAGGGGTGCAGTTGGGTTGCCAACAAAGCATCTAGCTGATCTAAAATATGCTCCTTCCCATTTGCCGGAGCTCCACTTACTGATAAAAAAACCTGATTATTAGGCTCAACTAAAGAGGGGTTAGCTAAATAAAAATTATCCCCAATACGGGTGTTAAGCTGGTCTGCTGCAAGTAATAACCTCTCTAAAGGTTTTAGCTCATTTAGAACACGCCTAGTTTCCCTTACAGCCCAAGACCTTTGCTCCCCAAAAGGGTCCCTCGGGTCAGCCAAACCGGGGTTTTGGTTGCCTAAAAATATTGGAGAAATTCCTACACCCATTACTCTGGGCAAGAATTTTATAAAATCACCAAAATTATAGTTAATTAGCGCCGCAAACACAACTAAACTCAAACAACACTCAAACAAAGCATCAAGCACTTTCTTGATGTTTTTTTTATTATTCTTCTGCCTTCCTTTATCAATTTATAGATATATCAATGCAAGATAAAATAACCGGCACAAATAATATTGATAAAAACAGCAGACCACCAGTTAACGAGGAATTAATTTTAAAACGGTATGCTCAAGGTAATGAAAAGACCTGGAAAGAAGTTGTGGAACGGGTCTCAAACCACGCATCAAATAAAGACAAAAAATTAAAAGCAGAATTCATAAAAGCTATATACTCAGGAGAATTTTATCCATCAAGAATGGCTTACATGGGAACAAAGTATCCGTTTGCTTCGAGTTGTTTTGTTTTTCCCATTGAAGATAGCTTAGTTCAAATTATGCAAACCTTAAGTGAAGCCTGCCAAGTACAGAAATACGGAGGCGGGACAGGGTATAACTTTAGCAAATTAAGGCCAAAGGGAGACATTATTAGCACTAGCGGTGGAGAAGCTAGTGGGCCTGTATCGTTTATGGGCTTATACCACAGAGCAATGGAGGTAGTTCACAGAGCAGGAAAAAAGCATGCGGCACAAATGGGTATATTAAACTGTGACCATCCGAATATTTATGAATTTATACAATGCAAGGACGAAGAGGGTGCCTACTGGACCTTTAACATCTCAGTAGCTGTTACCGACGACTTTATGGAGGCTGTTAAAAACAATAAAGACTGGGACTTAAAATTTGAAGGAAAGGTATATAAAACAATTAAAGCCAAAGACCTTTGGAATTACATAATAAAACATGCCCACCTTAATGGAGATCCCGGAATAATATTTATAGACACCGTAAATAGAAATAACAAATACCCAGAAATAATTGAGGCATGCAACCCTTGCGGAGAACAAATGCTACCCCCACATGTTTCTTGTAACTTAGGCTCTATTGATTTATCAAAATTTGTAGCAAACAGGGAACTGGAAATCGAAAAACTAAAATCCAGCGTTCGGACAGGAATTAAATTTTTAGACAACTCCGTTCAAAATGCTTACTGGCCGGTAAAAAAAATTCAAAAGAAAACTAAAAAATATCGAAACATCGGTCTAGGAGTGATGGGCTGGTCGGACATGTTGATACAAATGGGTATTGCCTACGATTCCAAAGAAGCTATTAAAATGGGCGAGACTGTGATGCAAATAATTAATGAAACTGCTGACGAGGAATCTAAAATTATTGGGGGAGGTAAAAGGGTAAACACCACTGTAACTTCAATAGCACCAACTGGTTCTATTAGCGTTTTAGCAGGGTGCTCCTCAGGTATAGAACCTCTGTTTGGAATTGTGACTATGAAAAATACGTATGTAGGATCATTTAACCAAGTACATTGGATATTTGAAAACACTGCACGAGAAAGGGGATTTTATAGCGAAGAATTAATGGAAAGAATAGCCACAAAAGGAACAATCCAAGACATTGATGAGGTTCCGCAGGATGTTAAGAGACTATTTAAAACAACTATAGAAATAAATTGGAAGTGGCATGTAAAGCACCAAGCAACCTTTCAAAAATATACGGATAATGCCGTATCAAAAACAATAAATCTAGCAAACAACGCTACTATTGAGGATGTAGAGCAGGCGTATTTACTGGCCTACAAATTAGGTTGTAAGAGTATTACTGTCTATCGCGATGGAAGTAGACAAGTGCAAGTAATGGACATAAAAACGAAAAAAAGAGACATGTGTCCCAAGTGTAATGCCATACTATTTATGAACGATGGGATCAAGTCATGTGTGACCTGTGGTTTTACTCCCTCCCCGGAGAAGGAAGAAAATTTAGATAGGAAGGACTCAGATCCAAAAGATGTTAGTGATTTTTTAGCAACTGAAAAAAGGATAAGGCCGGAAGTAGTTAGCGGAAGGACCTATAAGATACAAACACCCTTCGGCAAAGCCTACATAACAGTTAATAGGAACGGGGAGAAGGGCGAAAAACCTTTTGAGGTCTTTGTGACTATAGGTAAAGCGGGCAGTGATGTCAGTGCGGAGGCGGAGTCTTTGGGAAGATTGATCAGTGGTTGGTTGAGAAGTTCGCATAACCCCTATCGATCCCTCGAGGAAATCATAAAAGAGTTAAGGGGGATTGGGGGATCAACAAGTAGCGGCTTCGGAGAAAACAAGGTAAGAAGTTTACCCGATGCTATATCAAAAGTACTCTATAAAGAACTAAAAATTAATAACGTGGATAAACTCGAGGAGGTTGAAGATAAACATACCCCTTTATTAAAATCCATAGATTTAGAAAATATCGAACAAAAAGTAAGAGTTCCGGTCATACTAAATGCAGCAGTGTGTCCAGACTGTGGAAACATGTCATTAATCTATGCTGAAGGGTGCGAAAAATGTACTGGCTGTGGTTATAGTCGTTGTTAGTTTTCTTATATTTTTTAAATGAAAATAAGAACAAACCCACCAATTGAAGACTGGTTGGAGGTTGTAGAAAAAACTCAATTTGGTGTTGAAACAACATATAGATTTAAAGAAAACCCACTGGTGGAAGAGGGGGATAATTTGGCGGAACACTGTTTTCTAATGCAGCAAATGGCTACTTTAGCCTATCCCTATTTGCAGCTAGAACTTAAAAGTACAAGTGAGGAAGATAGATTGTGGTTAATGTTACCCAGGATAGCTGTACATGATCTAGGAGAAATCGAAGCGGGAGATATAGCCACCTTCTGCAAAAATGATCAGACAGAAGAAGTTCTTGAAAGAAAGATCATTGAAAATCTGTATCAAAACTTGCCCCAGATAAATCAAAAATTCACATTAGATTTATTCTATGAATATCAAAATCAAGACTCTCAGTTAGCTCAGATAGTTAAAGTATTTGACAGATTAGCAGGCAACGAACGTTGTTTTAAATATCCAATATCAATAATTCATCCAGACCACGGGGCCCTATCCCTACAACGAGTTACACAAATGTTAGGGGTTAGCTCCACCACAGATCAACTAATAATTTATCAGATTAGTCGAATGCAAGTCTTACGGGAGGAATATAAAAGTAATTTTGCAAAAAGGAATGAATTGGCAGGACACCTGTCTTCGAATCAGGGAGGGACCAGGCAAGAGGTTTTAGCTGCGATAAATCTGATGTTACAGTTTGATATAAAAAGCTACAAAGGCGATAGAAATTATGCCTACACACCCATAAACAGCGCCGAATATGTTGCTTACTTAAAGACATTAGTTTAAGAACACTGATACTATAACAACCAACCCATTTTGGTAATCAAATCAACCCCACGCAAAAGCCCCTAGTTGGGACCTGGATACAAAAGTCACTTGTAGTAACTAATCCCTTCTATTCTATCGAAATGTTTTTTATTTTCGCTCCACAGGGGTAGTCGGTACTCCAGACAACTTGCAGCAATTAAAATATCAAAATCCTCCAGTCGCTTCCCCTTCAATCGAAGTCTGATTTTTTCACGAGTAAAGATGACTGCGGTATTTTGAGATATAGGCAAAACTTCAGCACCTAAATATTTTAAATGGGAATTTAAAAATTTTTCACTTTTACCAGAAAACAATATGCCAAACAAAACCTCTGAATAGACTACGGAGTTTATACATAAATCAACATCTTTGGCTAAAATAAGTTCTCCTGCAAGATACTTAATTAAAACGTTGGAGTCTAAAAATACTTTTTTCAAATCTTTGAAAAATTAAAGTCTTTTTTAAATTCTGTCATACCCCTTTTAACATTTTCTAACTCCTTTTTAGTGAGAAAAGAAGGTTTCTTAGGGTTAATTTCCAAATCCAACACAGGTACTATCATAACATATGGTTTTTTATTTTTTTCAACTAGAACCCTTTCTCCTCTAGCGTAAACACCGTCTGCTATGCTGCCAAAATTGTTTTTTGCTTTCGTTGCTGTTACTTTTTTTATCATAACTAAATTTTAGCTAAAGTAGCTAAAGTAGTCAAGTAAAACTCAAGCTTCTAATAACACCTTCTTACAACTAGCTACTAATCACCAGCTACTATATAATTTATATAATGTCTGCACAGAAGATAATTATCCCAACATTAACAGAGTATGGTGAAAAAGATTTTAAATTTTGGGCTAAAGAATTAAAGCCTTATTTTAAATCAATACATGTAGATGTCATTGACGAATCTTACGATAAACCAACCTGGTTTGACGAAATCGATAGTTTTCAACTTTTAACAGATTATCAAAATATAAGGGTTCATTTAATGGTAGAAGACCCCGTTGTATATTTAGAAAATAAACGTAATTTACTTAAAAAAGAAGGGGTAATTTACTTAATACCCAAAACAAAGGTAGACGATTACAAAGACTTTTTAGATTTGGAAAAACTAGGTTACAATTTAGGCATAGTTTACGAGCCTGCCGACCAACCTAATCCAGCCCCGCAGCTTTTTACCTTAGTTAAAGAGTTTATGTTTATGGGAATAATTCCAGGAGCAACAGGGAGAAGCATGGTTATAGATGTTTTTGAAAAAATGGAAAAATTTGTCAAAGATTTTAAACCAGAGGCTTTTGATATACCAATTAGTGTAGACGGAGGATTTAACGAAGAAACCGCAAGTAAATTTTTGCACTCAGATGCTAAGATTATTTATGCAAACTCTTTTTTTAGAAATCATGGAGTAAAACCTGCAATAGATAAGTTAGAATCTTTTAATTAATTATTAACTTTTTACAAAACAATGATAAGAACAGCAGCTTTTTTAGGCGGACACCAAATACAACCAGACAGCCAAGATTTTATATGGGCTAAAGACACCGCTAAGCTCTGTGCAAAAGCAGGATTAACTGTGATAAACGGTGGGGGTCCTGGAATAATGCGGGCCTCTACACAAGGAGCACACGACGGGGGCGGTCAAGTATTAGCAATAACTACCTACTATGGGGGTTATGGCAGATCCGACTACGAAGGTGTAGATAAAGAGAACACTTTTGACAAAGAAATAATTGCAACGGACTACTTTGAAAGAACCGAAAAGTTATTACGTATGGGAGACGTGCATTTATTTTTTAGAGGAACCCAAGGAACTTTAAGCGAGTTTGCTATGAGCTGGGAAGTAAGTCTGCTGCATAAAGGAAATAACAAACCGATAATTCTATTTGGTGACTTTTGGAAAGGCATATTAACTGCAATTGAAAGGGAAATGTACATTAAACAGGGTACAGATCTTTTATACAAAATTGTAAACTCTGCAGAAGAAGCTATGGATATTATTAACAGTTATAGGAGCAAAGCCGATAACTAGAAATTACCGGCCTAAAGCAAATTTATGCAAACTGCCCAGCTTGAAAAATACGCTAACCAAATAAGGCAAACTATAATAATTAGCTTGCTACATGCGGGCAGTGGTCACCCAGCAGGTGCACTTGGGTTTGCAGATCTATTTGCCTATTTGTACTTTAGTGATTTTTTAAAAGTTAATCCAAAAAACCCAAAAATGGAAGAGCGAGATAGGCTTTATTTATCTTGTGGGCATTATGCCCCAGGGCTTTATTCTGCATTAGCTTTAAAAGGGTTTTTTAGTATAAAAGACTTAAGTGGGCTTAGAGATGTTAACGGAATAGATGGACACCCAATTTTAGGACAACTACCAGGAATAGAAAACTCTGCCGGACCCCTTGGTCAGGGAATCTCACAGGCAATAGGTAGTGCTCTTGCTCATCAAGACACTAATATAAAAACCGTCTGTATTATCAGTGATGGCGAGTTACAAGAAGGACAAACTTGGGAGGCATTAATGTTTATGGGAAACAGCCGACTTAAAAACTTAACAGTAATACTAGATAGAAACGATATTCAAATAAGTGGAAATACTAACGAAGTAATGCCACTAGAACCCTTAAAAGAAAAATTTGATAGTTTTAACTTAATTACCCAAACTATTAATGGCAACGATTTTAAAGAAATTGACGAAGCGCTAACAAAAACTAACTTGTTTGATAGACCAAATGTAGTTATTGCAGAAACGGTAGCAGGAAAAGGCATTAGTTTTATGGAAAACGACTATTTATGGCACGGCAGAGCCCCTAACAAAGAAGAGGCATTGGAGGCGATTAATGAACTTAAAAACCCACAATAAATGAGTGCAACAGAATTAAAATCAACAAGAGATGCCTTTGGGCAAGCTTTATTAGAACTGGCCGAAAAAAGCAGTAAATTATGGGTACTTTCCGCCGATCTGACAGACAGCATGCGAGTTACCAGTTTTGCCGACAAATACAAAGACAGACACGTGCAATGTGGAGTTGCAGAACAAAATATGGTGGGTATAGCGGCAGGTCTTGCAGCTAACGGTAAAGTTCCTTTTGTAACTAGTTTCGCAGCTTTTAGCCCAGGTAGAAATTGGGATCAGCTACGAGTTAGCGTTTGCTTAAGTAATTTACCTGTAAAAGTAGTTAGTGGGGCAACAGGGTTTGGAAACAGTAAGGATGGAGCTAGTCACCAAGCACTAGAGGATATTGCTATAACTAGAGTTTTACCTAATTTAAAGGTAGTAACCCCTTTAGATTTTAATCAAACAAAGCAAGCAGTATTATCCATTTTTAAAGACCCCGGACCTGTGTATATGCGTATAGGTCATGAGAAGGTACCCAATATTACAAAATCAGACCAAGAATTTGTTATTGGAAAAGCAGATCTTTTAAAAGAAGGCGAAGAAATTACAGTCATTAGTGCTGGAGCTATAATGCACCAAGTTTTAGAGGCTATTAAAAGCAGTAGAGTAAAAGCCGATGTTATAAACCTTTCTACAATAAAACCGATAGATAAAGAAGCTATTTTGACAAGTCTAGAAAAGACTAGAAAAGTTATGACAATTGAAGATCATCAAGTTGCAGGAGGACTTGGCAGTGCCGTAGCCGAGGTTATTGCTCAAAGTGGAAAAAGAGTAAAAATGAAAATATTGGGGGTACCAGATACCTTTAGCCGATCAGCTAGAAGTATCGATGATTTATATAAGTTATTTAAGTTGGATAGTAAGAGTTTAGAAGAAGAAATTAAGGAATTTATCAGGGAATAAGAACCGCCGTATACTCTCTCACAAAATTTTTAATAATAAAAATCTTATGAGAGAGGCTGAGAGTCTTGGATTTGTTTTTTTCGCCAAAAGGCAAAATTAACAAGGTTCCAAGACCTCAGCCATCTCCTACGAACTAGGGGTCATTCCTCGTCAGTTAGCGACGGGGAAGGTGGGGCCCAGGGGCCAGGGGCACCTGAGGGGACACAGGGGTAGAGACCATCTCATTCCACCAATAGGAATTGGAGGGGATACGGAAAGTCCATTGCCAGGGGCCCATGACCGACTGAAGGAACGGATGCAAAGCATCTCGATACTCCATGCGGAGGAAGATCACAGGCTCGGACTGAACCTGATACCGAACTCCGGTGTCGTGGTGGTCCTGGCGGACTTCAGCTCCAGCTCCAATGGCCGCTCCGCGGGTTGCTCCTGCCGAACGTGTACTGCTAGCACCTCGTGTCCCACCTAAACCTTTGACTTGTCCTCCGAAGCTCTCCAATGTCGGACTGCTATAGCCTTCATTGGTGTGTCGGGGGGCCTGGTAGCCGCCGCCGAAAAGGGCGAGTCGCTCATAGACCCGAATCTGACCATCGAACGCTGTGGTACCGAAGGTAGACTCACCAACCCCATACCCTTGGCCCTTGGGCACAATCTGTAACGGCCGTCCGGTCGGAGAGTGGGGATCCATAAGTTTGTCCACGATCTGGGTCTGACCTGCGCGGAATTCCCACATGTGATCAGTGTCACAAGCTTCCGGTTCATTCTGACCACCGTCCCAAAGGTTTTTGGCCTCGATGAAGATGGGGTATGCCGTGAAGTTGCTGTGACCGTTGTGGATCCCGATGCCGAAATTCAGGCCCTCTTCGACGGGAAGGTAGATCTCATTGCCCCAGCGGAGCATACTGAGACCCAAGCCGGTCTTCGTGTCTTCCATGAAAACCACGGTATTGCTGCCGGCGGGCCGCCAGAAATTGACGAACTCCATTTGACGGATGTTACCAGTAGGCATGTTTTGAATAGTCACGATCTTTCTCCTTGAGAATTAAGTGTGAGTGTCAAACAAGTTAAACTACACGAAGCCAGATTTTTTAGGTCCTTTGCCTTATTTTTTATCCTTTCTAGGCTAAGGTTCTGACTGAAACAGTTATAGGACTAAATGCAGACACTTAGTAAACCCATAAGAGTTTCAGCCAAAACAAACCGAAGAAAAAATAAACTAGTTCGTAGGGAGATAATCTTGATACAAATACAAGATTTATATCAAAATGACTCCCTACATTTATTTAAGTTTTAAATGTTCTAAATAATAATTAAGCAATTATATACTTAAATATCATGACTAATAGTATACACAACGGATATACAATTGTCAATACTATAGGACTTTAAATTTAGGGGGTTTTCGAGAAAGTTTTAGATAGAATAATAAATCAAATATTATCTAAAAATAAGCCTTGTTCAAAGACTTTGTCACCAAAATATAAGGTGATCAGGTTAGAGTAGAAAGCTTAAAAATCCAATATTATGGGTTATTAAGTTACGAAAAGGTATGACAAGTGTAATATCTTAAACCACTAATAAAGTCTTTATAAAGACTTAAAACTTACTCTTTAGCGAGTCTAATAGCGCCTTATTAGAACTTTTGTCTCCGAAAGATAATCTAGCAAAATATATTGAAGTTGGGAGGGCAGAAAAAATTCTTGTGTTTGTATAATGATTAGAACCCACTGTAAGTCCGTTCAACCGAGCATTTGAAAGGCCGAAACTGTCCCCAACTTCTAAACTGAGCTCTGTCTTAGAAATTTTTTGGAGCCGATTCATTACCTCGTACATATTAGTACGCCAAATATCACTAGAAACCCCTCTTAGCAAATCAGGGGTTTTTGGTACAAAATAAGCAAAAAAATTGTAAGTCTCAAGGCTTAGATAGGGATCACCGTTTTCATTCCAAAAATCTTTAAGTTGATTTGCAAACTCCTGTTTCTCAATAATATCTCGCCTAATCTCACCGGGGGTTTTATGAGGAAAGTGAATTATAGACTCGGAAAATAAAGAACCTTTACCCATTTTTAAAGCCTCTGCCCGGTATTCTTGCTCTTCAGCGGTACACCAACTAAAAACCGATCCAAAAAAGTAGTTTCTCCCCCCTCTCTGGTGCTTACTAAAACTGGCTGTTTCTATAATTCTTAGATTTTTGAGGAGTTCTCTAAAATCAGACAGTACTTCGGCGTTTGGGTCCGAAGTTTTATCATAGACTAAAACAAAGACTTCGTCTGGATTATTGACTGCCCTCTCTACGACAGTGTTCAATAAATTTTCTCTGACAACCGAATAATTCACGGAGGGATCATCATCTATCACCGGAATACAAGGATCGTGGCTAATGAAGAACACATTTGATTTGGAAGGATCTTCTGTGGTTTCAAAAAAAGTTTTTAATGTGGGGGTATTCTCATAATAATAACCCGACATTATAAAAACTTTATTTTGTGGGTATGCATTTTGTTGTATTATCTTCATTGCCATATGGGCTGCAATCTCATTTGAACTAAGACCTGACCTTGTTAGTAGGGTTTCCCCCTTATGAAAACCTTTATACCTACCCTCTACAAAAGAGTGGGAACAGAACTGCCGGTGAAGCTCACTTAATGCCGCCAAGGATCTTTCCGGGTTTTTTAGATATACTGACCATTTTCTTGCAAGCAACCTTTCCTCCTTAGAAAGTTGCACATTCCTTGAATAACTAGTATCAAACAGATCTAAAAATGTTTCCATAACATGCTCCCTGTCTTCTGGAGTCCTAGGATCTTTTCCATCGAATATTTTGGCGTTTCTGGGTAAATACTTCTTTTTAGAATTACCGTTAGAGGTTGGGACAAAAGATAACCCCTTTTCTAGGGAGTATCTATAGACAGACTGAATCGGCGGAGTAGAGTCTGAGAGCTCAAATTTATCTTGACCAGGAAGATTTCCTAAAATAACAATGCCAGATAAATTGTCATCGTATTTTTGGGGTACAAAAATTTTTACATCTCTCTCTACACCCTTTCTTTTGATAAAATACAGTACATCAAGTGTTTCCCGAGCCGATAAATCTGTCATAACAACAAAATCTCCGGCTGGCCTGGCTTCAAGAGCGGAATATAACTCCTCTAAACTTGAGACCTTTCTATTACAAAGATGCCCCAGCCCATCGTATAGATCAGCATCATCCGTGTAGGAATTTAGAATATACTCCTTTTCCTCCTGACTAAGTAGAGTAATTTTTTTTAAATCGGGGTGGGCGGTGAGCTCCATAGCACTAGCAACACTGGGTGACTCCCCACGCATGTAATTCCTATGTAAAGTAGTTCTAAGATCACCGGCGTTCATATTATCCGCGTACTCGACATCTACAACACAAACTGCAAACTGACAGATAAAGTTAACTAATTCAGTATCTTCTGATAATTCTGGGCAGTTCATCACCGAATCTACCAGAGATAATATGCCCACCAAACGGTCGGCGGCGGCATGATCAACAAGCCAGGTTAGGTTGTCCAAAGATTCGCCCACAGCCGACAACCTCTCTTCGTTAGTCGCCACATGATCCATATATTCCGAACCGGGAACATAAAGTAGCTGGGATTGAACTTTTTCTACAATATCTGACTTAGGGTCTGTTGAAGCTACTGGAATGTCTAAATTTTCCCCCATTTGTAAATGCGACATAACAAAATTATAGTTGAGGTTGCTACGTTTAGTAAACGTTTGAAAATAGGGAAGGCTCTACCTCTGTTATACTATTTTCATGGTGGACTGGAGGGGAGTTGAACCCCTGACCTCTTCAATGCGAATGAAGTGCTCTAGCCAACTGAGCTACCAGCCCAAGATAGTATCCAGAATATAGTATATAGGTAAGGATTTAATTGTATTATAGAATTGGGCCTGATTCCTAAGTTGAATATTAACTAACTACTAGCAACTTACAACTTACAACTCTAAACTATCCCTATGGCTAAAAGACCAAAGTTATTTGCAGATGTACTTAAAAATAAAAGTGATGGGAGTAAGTACGTAAACCACGAATTTCAAATTTACGGTCATTGGTTAGCAACACAGCTAGGCGCCGATGATAAACAAATTGGCATGTTTATAAAACTTGCTAAAAACCAAGACAGGGCCAAAATACAAACCGCCCTAGAGTTTGTAAAAGGAGCATACAAACCAAAAAGCAAAGTAAGCTTATTTTTATGGAAAATGAAAAAGTTAAGGGAGGAAAGAGAGGAGAAATCAGTGGCAAATAAAGGTCTTCCTAGCTAATATGGCTACTACATTAGGGCATACAGAAAGTTTTATACAGAACCCCTTCAATTCCCAAATTACCTCAGCAATGGAAGAAAAGGAGATTGAGGATAGAGCATACTTACTAGCCCTAATGGCCCAAGATTTGTTAAGGGACAAAATAGCCTTCCCGCATTCACAGCCAAACGGGCAACGCTTTAAGGGCATGCGGGGAAGTCACGCAGAAATACGAGCCGAAATGTTTTATACACCAGGCCAAACGGGCCACCCAGAAACTTTTTACACAGACCCCCAGTCTTTTCCAGGTAATTGGGGTGGGAATATAGAACCAGATATCTGGTGGGGAGAAACCCCAAACTATCTGGTTACAGGGGTTGATCAGAATAGGCTTTGCAGATTTAACATAAATGAAAATTTACCAACAACCCTAGCTATTGCAAACATAACAAGTTGCTCGCTTTTTGTAGCCAAATCAGAAAAAAATCTCTGGGTAGCACATGTAGGAATGTCAGAAACAGGGCAGTTTGAAGGTATAGTAAATTATCTAAGAAGGAATGATCCCAAATCGCTTATTAATGCAATAGCGATGATCAACACGGGCAAAGTGTCTGAAGAATTACAACACAAATCCGATAATTTTGATTTTAGACAAATTACGAAAGCAAGATTAATAGAGCTGGGCATAGACCCAAATAATATCTACGGACATAACTATTATGTGCAACAACCCACAGAAGAAGAAATAGAAAAACTTGAAATACCTAAACAACAAACCGACTTTTACTGGATGCGAAGAAATGTAGCAGGTTTTTTAATATCGCAAAGTAGGGTAATTAGGGGATGTTGGGATGAAAATACAAATCGAAAACTAGAAGGTAAAGTCGGCCAACTGAAGGACGAGTCATTATTAGAAATAAGTATTTAATGACTAGTCGGCAGATACTGGTTATACTAAATACATGATCGGACGACTGCTAAATATTTACAAAGTTTACTTTTTAATATCCCTACTGGTCAGTGCTGTAATAATATTAGGCAATTTATCAGGCGGGTGGGTGTTGTTTTTAATGGTTGTTTTAGCGGCAATTTTAACCCCTTTTATTTACGAACTAGATTACGTTTTAGAAGCCTACGTAATTGAACCCGACTCAGAATATTCCAACAGTTTTAAATCACTAATAAAATCAAAAAATTATAATGGAGCTTTTTTATACGCACACGAAAACAAAGCTTTATCAGAATCAAGTGTTTTTAGATCTGCCCTAACAACTTTAGCAAGTTTTGCCATAGCCTTTTTATTAATCTTTAGCAAAACTAACATTTTTGCTAGCACTCTAATTTTAACTTTTTTACTAACTACTCTTTATCAACAGGTACTTTCTTTCTACGATAATAGTTGGCGAAAATGGTATACAGGGTTTTTAGAATTTACACCAAAAGAAGTATATGCAAAGATATTTTTAGGAATTCAATTTTTAATTTTTTTGTACTTTTTACTACAAGTACTTTAGTTTTTAAATGATTTATTTAGGCGCAGACCACAGGGGATTTGAATTAAAAGAACAGATAGAAAAATACTTAGACTCTATAGATATCGAAACCACAGACTTAGGAGCACACGAACTTTCACCGGAAGATGATTATAACGAATATGCAGCAGAGGTTGCAAAATTTGTAAGATTAGAGCGCGGAAATTTGGGTATAGTCTTTTGCGGATCGGGGAACGGGGTAAATATTGTTGCAAATAAGTATGCCGAAATTAGATGTGCAATTGCTATGAATAAACAAATGGCAGAAGAGGCCAGATCTCACAACGGAGCAAATGTTTTATCTATCCCAGCAGATTTTATAGATTTTGACACAGCTAAAGAATTAATAACTACTTTTATAAAAACTCCTTTTTCAATGGAAGAAAGACACACAAGGCGAGTAAGTAAAATTGTTAGATTAGAAGAAAACGGCCTTGCGTAATTTAATTAATTTTTTGCCCCTAAATTTAGCTGTTTAAGTTAACCCTAGGTACAGATTGGTCTTATGCCCAAAAAGAAAAATCTAAAAACAAGCCCAAAGTTTATTTTTGTTTCAGGAGGAGTTATGAGTGCAGTAGGTAAAGGTGTGGTTGCAGCCTCTATTTCACTACTTTTAAAAAAGAATGGTTATACAGTTTGCCCAATTAAAGTAGAAAATAATTTAAATGTAGACTTTGGAACAATTAACCCCATTGAACATGGAGATCCCTTTTTAACACAAGACGGAACAGAAACAGACATTGATCTTGGAAACTATGAAAGATTTTTAGACCAAGAAGTTGGATACGACAACTTTATGACCATGGGACAGTTATACCTAAAGGTAATAATGGACGAAAGAGACATGAAGTATAACGGCGAAGACGTGGAACCAATACCCGATGTTGTAAACGAAATTATACGTAGATGGAAAAAGGCAGCTAGAGAATCTAAGGCAGATTTTATTGTATTAGAGTTTGGTGGAACCGTAGGAGAATACGAAAATAATAATGGTCTATACTACGAGGCTGCTAGGTGGCTTGGGTTTGATTACCAAGTAGCGCATGTTCATGTAACCTACGTTCCAGTTCCCCCACACATAGGTGAGCCAAAATCTAAACCAGCACAATTTGGTATTAAAGCTTTAATGAATATGGGAATTTATCCTAATTTTATAGTAATACGAAGCGAAATACCTGTAGACAAGCAAAGAAAATATAAATTTTCACATAAATTTAGAATTGATCCAGAAGACATATTTTCTAATGAAAATTTAGACCATATAGAACAAGTTCCAACTCATTTACACAAACAAAAAATAGACCAACGAATATTGGAATTTTTTGACATGAAACACAAGAAATCACTAAATCTAAAAGATTGGAACAAGTATTTAACGGCACTAAATGCAAAAAGTAAAAAAAAGTTAAAAATAGCTATAGTTGGAAAATATTTTGCAACAGGGGAGGCCCAGCTAATAGACTCTTATTATGCATTAGTTAAATCTCTTGAACAGGCGGGTGTACACAATAAAACAGAAATACAGTTTGTTTTTGTAAACAGCGAAAAAGAGGAAAAATCTATGGATAAAGCATTAAAAAATGTAGATGGGATTATTGTTCCAATTGGCTGGGGAAAAAGAGGCGCCCAGGGGAAAATAGAGGCCGTAAGACTTGCTAGAGAAAATAAAATACCCTATTTAGGATTATGTTATGGGATGCAACTAGCCTGTGTTGAATACGCCAGAAATGTACTAAATATTAAAGATGCAGATACGCAGGAGAATAACCCAAATACCAAAAATAAGATCATTCATAGTATTCCGTTTAACAAAAAATACCAGGTAATAAAAGGTAAAGGTACTAGTATGCGTCTTGGAGGGTACGACTGCATACTTAAAGAAAATACTTTGGCCTACAGTATTTACAACAACCACAATGCATTTAAAGATAAGAAAACACATCTTATTAACGAACGCCACAGGCACAGGTTTGAGTTTAACAATGATTATAGAAAACAGATGGAAGAAAATGGATTTATCTTTAGCGGAACAAGCCCAGATAATTTTTTTGTAGAATTTATAGAGTTACCAAAAAAAGTACATCCTTTTTTTATTGCAACACAAGGCCACCCAGAATATAAAAGTACACCTTTAAATCCGCATCCAATTTTTTTGGAATTTGTTAAAGCAGCACTTAAGTTTAGAAAGTAGTATGTACATCGTTTTTGAAGGCATAGTTGGTACGGGAAAAACTACACAATCAAAATTATTTTCCAACTTTTTAACTAAAAAATATCCAAATAAAAAGGTTACCTGGACTAGAGAACCTGGTGGCAGTGAGATTGCAGATCAAATTAGAAAGCTGGTACAGGGAACAAAATTTAAGGAGAAAATGGACCCCGTTTGTGATGCTTATTTGTACGCAGCTTCTAGAGCCCAAACTTTAAGAACAGTAGTAAAACCGGAACTTACAAAAGGCAATTTTGTAGTATCTGATAGAAATTTTCTAACCAGTCTTAGCTTTCAAGCATTTGGTATGGGGCTGGGAATGAAAAAGGTTTGGAAAATTAACAGTGTAGCTGTAGGCGACATAATCCCAGATTTAATATTTTTTTTAGATCTAGATTTAAAAACAGCACTAACTAGAACACAGGATTTATCGGGAGATAAATGGGAAAGTATGGATGAAAATTTTTTTATTACAGCAAAAAAAGGTTATATAGAAACCAGTAAACTAAAATTTTTAAAGGATAAAATTGTTTTTATAGATGCGAAGGGGAGTATAGATCAGGTTCAAAAGAATATACAAATAGCATTTAATAAGAATACAAGTGTCTTAAAAACTAATTAAGGTTATTAAAAAACAGACTTCCCTTTTTTATAACAAAGGACATCACCACAATCACACCCACCAAAGAATAAACACTAAAAATACTTGTGAACCCAAAAATCTGCGCTAAAAAACCGGCCGTAACGGGCCCAATGATGTAAGCTAAATTTGAAAAAAAGTCGCTAATACCTAAAATATCAGACTCGTGTTGGGGATTTAGTTGTACAAATTTTATATATAACGAATTTAAGGAAGGGGCACAAAGTGAAAATGCTACAGAGGATAAAAGTACTATTAAAATCATTATAAACTCGTAATTTTTAAATAAAAATAAACTAAGCAAGAATAAGCAACCCAACAAAAATGACATAAAGGCTGTTTTTGCATCACCATACTTTTTAGCTATATTGCCCACAAAAAACCGGTAAACAAACCGGGCAACATGTAGCAAGTTAAAAATAATGAGCCTAAAAGAACATTATTGAAGTGCTCAATAACAAGGGGCCCAACTGTCCAATAAAAAGCATCTAAAATGGTAAGTAACAAGCTTAATATAAGAAGAGGCTTAATTTTTTTAAACACCTTGTACCAAGACGCAAATTCTTTTGTAAAGCTTCTACTTTTATTTTCCTTTGAAGTAAAAGATGGTTTAACTCCCTTTCCTTTTAAAGAAATTAAACTTGCGAAAAATAACAGAGAAGCAAGTGACAGAAAAAAGTAATTAAAAGCCAAAGGGTACCAGCTTATAGATAAAACTAAAACAAAACTTGCTATAAAGGGGGCTATTAAGTAACCTAATCCTTCAAATACATTTATTAAACCAAAAGAACTAGTCCTTTCCGACTCACCAACTTTTTTTGCTACAAAGTCGAACTTACCAAACATTTTTAAATCATAGTATATTCCCCAAACCGCCATTGCTACTATAAATAAAAAGGCATTGTAAGCATTAAATAATAATAAGGGAAACCCGAAGGACAAAAGTAAAAGTGCATAAATAAATCTTTTATATGTTACATTTGAAAAAAATTTACTAATCAATATATCAAAAAGAGCACCAAAGATAGAAGAGGTACTGTAAATTAATCCCATCGTAAAAACAGAAAAGCCTTTTTGGGTAATTAAAATAGGGGTAAAAAAGCTCACCATACCATCAAAAAGTGTCCAAAAGAAAAGAAAAGAAGCAAATAAAATTAAGGGCTTATTAGCAAATCCATAACTTCTAAAATAATTATGAGCATGGTGGACAGAGTGCATATTAATAATTCTATAACGGCATTTAAATTAGTACAGCCAAACTAAAATAGTAGGTACTACATAATAGCTAATATATAATACTTACAATGTCTGCATCAGAAGTATTTAGAAAATTCTCACAAAAAGTAAGTAAAGCTGCCGGGTCGTTTTGGACATTTTTGTTAGCTCTTGTAGTTATTTTAACTTGGATACTAACAGGCCCCCTATTCAACTTTTCGGATACCTGGCAATTAGTTATAAACACAGGAACAACTATTGTAACTTTTTTAATGGTATTTATTATTCAAAATACTCAAAACAGGGATTCTAAAGCAATACAAATAAAACTAGATGAATTAATAAGAACGCAGAAGTATGCCCGAAACGACTTAATAGATGCAGAAAACATGAGTGATGCAGACTTAGAAAAACTAGAAAAACAATTTATTAAAGTGTATTTAACCACATTAAAAGTTAGGGCAAAAAGACGAAAAGCCAAAAAAAGTTAAACCCTATTATTTCCCTTTACTAAGAACTTTAATAATACTCTCTATTGCTAATTTTTTAACTAAGAATATATTTTAAATATAATCAATTTGCTAATTTTATTAGCAATTTAAGGTGGTGATAGTAATGCCTGCAAAGAAAGCTGCCAAAAAACCAGTTAAGAAAAAAGTAGTAAAGAAGAAACCTGTTAAGAAAGTTGTAAAAAAGAAAGTAGTTAAAAAGCCCGTTAAGAAAGTTACTAAGAAAAAAGTAGTAAAGAAGAAAAAGAAATAGTTAATAAGAACCAGAGGCCCTGCATTTTCGCAGGGCCTTTAAATAAACCACCAATCCCCCTAGGCAAAAAGACAACTCAGATGTATGATCATCTGGTTAAATATTAATATATGTCCAAACCCTTTTTAAATTACACTATTTCATTTGCTTTGGGGATAGGGATAGCCTCCTTATTCAGTTTTTTTATCTTCCAAAAAAAAGATTTGGGTCAGTATATAACAACGGATACTCACTCTAAATCGGAGTACAGGTATATAAACCCCCTTCTTAGTTGTGAGACAAATCATTTAGAGCAATCTATTAACATACAAGATCTGAATTTAAAACTTGAAAAGTTAGTTAAAAGTAATATTGAGGCTAATAAAATCACTAATGCTTCAATTTATTTTAGAGATTTAAATAACGGTCCTTGGATATTTACGGGAGATAGTGAAAAATACTCACCTGCAAGTTTATTTAAAATTACAGTTTTATTAACCTACTATAGATTGGCAGGTGAAAACCCAGAACTTTTACAGCAAAGTATATTAAATAAGCTGGGTGAAGATTCTTCCTACTCAGAATTACAAAATATAAAACCCTCTCAAATTATCGAACCGGATAAAAACTATACAGTAGAGGAACTTATTGAAAGAATGATAAGGTACTCCGACAATTTAGCCCACGAAAGTTTGGTAAACTACCTGGACCAGAATTACCCCGGGGAACTGAATAAAACAGTCGAAACCTTTGGATTTGTCTCAAATGATTCTGAGGAAATCCCCTATGATGGAGACTTTGTTACACCAAAAGAGTATAGCTCCTTTTTAAGAGCCTTATATAACTCAAGCTATCTATCCCAGAAATATTCAAGCAAAGCCCTAGAAATTATGACCGACTCTGAGTATAAAGAAGGTCTGAGGGCAAAAGTCCCGGACAACATTGAAATAGCACATAAATTTGGAGAAAGAGGGTATACAAATACTAATGCTAAGCAGTTACATGATTGTGGAATTATTTATGCAGAAAATAAGCCTTATATTTTATGTGTTATGACCAAAGGACAAGATTTTACAAAACAATCGAATTTTATTAAATCCGTATCCCAAACAGTATACGAGAATTATATTTTAGCTAATTAAAAAATTTTTACTTCTAAGATATGCTGGGTGCTGTTTTTGGGGGGCGCGGAATTGCCCTAAACAGCTTCCCAGCATATCTTATTTTTCCTACCTCATTGCGGAGGGCATGTACACACGGTACCCACAGTACTCCGGTCCCTCAAGGAGACTAATCGGGCTGGTCCAACTCCCCGGTTCAGTCACCAACGTAGCCTGGTGGAAAGTAATACCGTGAGGCAAGTCTGGACGCCACTCCTTGAGGCCCCAACCCTCGAACACGACGGGCGCACAAAGGGTTTTACTGGCATCTCCCCAGATCACTTTTCCGGAGATCGGCCACGAATCTTGTGCCCACCTGGGGTTGCCTGTAAGGGTGTAGAACCATACTTCCCCTTCGTGCCGGCTGTATTCGAAGTTGTACCCGAACGGAATACTATCCTTCAACTCCACCCCCTGACCGTAGGCTAACGGATCAAACTTCGTTAGCACTCCCGGGCAGGGGGAGAGACTACAGCTCCACTCTTGGGGAGGATGTCCGTTCTCGCTACTCACCATCTGGATCTGTCTATATCCCGATGGTAGGGAAACCGTCACCTGAGTTGCAGGGGCCACCGGGATCCGGTTCCCTGTAATGTTCTCCACAAAGATATTGCCCCAGTAACTGATAGGGACGGTGGAGGTTATCTCAAGGACAGCGTAGACTCCGAGACCTGTGGTTGCAATCTCCATTGCCTCAGGGACAGCTCGACCAACTAAAACTCCAAGGTCAATTTTGATTACCCCTCTGGTCCAGGAAAAATCTTGGTCCTCCCACAGATCCTCTGAAGTCTGACTATAGTAGCCCAGATCCCAATTGCCTGTGGGTAGAGTCACAGTTAATGCGCCGACATCCCCACCGATCAAAGTGGACATGCACCCAGGGTTAGCCATTGACCAACCCAGGGTTACGGTAGATTCACGAAGAATGTCCGTATAGGACCAGACAGTGGCGCTTGTAGGAAGATCCGGTATGCTCGGGTCTCCGCATGCCACGAGGCTTAGTTCCATACGACTAGTATCATGGTCCAGTTGGACCAGGGGGACTGTTAGGCGGGATGCCTGTGCAGTAAGGGAGAGGCCTAACCCTAAAAGAGCAGTTAGGACTAACCCCATCAAAGACATCGAGAGGCGTTTTCTCATCAGTTTCTCCTTGCTTTTAGTGGTTTCCGCGCCACATTTAAAAACAAGAAAAGACAACTTGTCCTAAAAAGTAACGCGGAACGAAAGGAGAAAAGATAATTAAGGTAGGTTAATTATAAATGTTCGTTACGTAGGTATTAAATATGTAACAAACAGATTATACACGATAAGAAACAAATAAAACTATAAGTTTAAATAATTTAGATTCACCTGTTGACACGACCAGAGCCCTTACAATTCGGGCATTGAGATTCTCCAGATCCCTTACAATTTTTACATTCGATTTTATGAGGAAACCCAAACTTGCCCCTACCTTTACAAGTATTACACTTAATTGTCCCTTTACCTTTACACCTGGGGCAGTTCTTTTTACCTAATACCCATGTTTTAAAGTTCATATTAGTGTTAAAAATTAATATATTATTCTAATTTTATGCTCTTAACGGGCTCATCTTCATTTTTTTCTAATACTTCTTCTTCGGGGATAATCACGATATTTTTAGACATTTCTCTTTTGGAATACCAAATAGCGAAAGCTATCCCAGCTGCAGCGGCAATGTAACCAAAGAGCCTTAACCAGAACCCCTTAGTTAAATTTGTGTCAGAAGTACCTTTAACATCTTTGTTTAGGTTCAATTCTTCATTTTTTAAATCATCTAGCTTTGGAGAATCTAGATTAAAGCTAGGGCTACTAGACTGCCCGTTAGGATTTTGCTGTGATTGGGGATTACCTTGTCTAGGTGGGTCTAAATTCGGATTAAAGGAGTCTTGAGGGGAATCTATCGGAGGATCGTTTAAAGGGACACCCACAGGTTCTTGGGGGAGTTCAGAATAACAACTCGGGGCCTGCATTTCCTGGGACAACAAGTTTAATCCATTTTTATCTTTCACTAACAAAGTGACGGGGACATTGGATTCTTCCCATCTAGCCTCTATAGAGTTTTTAAATTCAAAAGGTTTATCGATACTAAATTGTGAAATTTTCCACTTAAAACTACCTCCGTTTTCTAAACCCTTACTCTCACAACTTGTGGGAATTTCCAAGGTCCAGGGTAGATCTTTAACATCCCCGGTGCCTGACAATTTCCACAAAAACTCTTTTTTTCCATCTAACTCACTTTGGTTAACGTTTTCGATATTTAAGTTAATGGGTATAAGTGCCTTAATGCCAGAGCCTTTAAAAGTTAAACTTTTTCCAGTAACATACTTCGCCATTACTGCATCTTTAGGCTTCAGCTCCATTTGTAACTTATAGTCTTTTTTTGAGGAGGGTGAGAAAGTTACAGTATAGGTAGTAGATCCGCCGGCCCCTATTGTAATAGTGTCAGCAGTGTCTAACTTGCTTAGCAAATCGTTAGTCACAGAAAACCCATCTTTACTCCCACCGCTTTTTATTACCTTTGCTACTAAGTCGATATTCGAACTATTAGTTATATTAAAAGACTTATCATTACTACTGCCTATTTCTAGGTCATCAAAATTTATCGAAGACTCGGATAAATTAATGTTTGACAACAACAAGTTAGCTTGTGCGGTTAAATCTAGAACCTCCTGGCCAATTTCACGACAAGTAGTTTTATCCTTATTATCAGTACAACTACGAAAAGTTATATTTACAACAGCCTTTGGGGCGGCCACATTACTATTAGGGGCAAGTAAAAACTTCAATACCATATTTTCCCCGACACTATAGGTATTTAGTAAATCAAAAGGTCCCTGCATATAAACATTATTAGTGTTATTTAAAACCCAATAACTCAGGGAAGGGTTGGAATTAAAAGTAATTGATATTAAGTTAACCTTTTCAGAATACTTGTTTGTCCAAGTATAATCGTATTTATTGCCATTCTCCAAAGCCCCAGAACAGGTGGTTAAAAAGGTATCCCCCGTAATCTTAGGGTTCGAGGACGAGGAGTCGTTGGGGGTGATATCGCAAATACCATAATCAATACTCGTATTTGCAAATATGGTTTTTGGGGAAATTATAACTGAACTTAAAGTCAAAAGTACTAAAAAAACAAATTTCATTTGGGCTATTTAACCTAATACCTTGTTTGATTATATAGCAAAGTCAAAGTAAAGTGTCTTTTTTACTGGAACTAAGTTTACGTATTATTTACCTTTTGCAATTATACTCTTTACGATGTCCTCATATTTATTTTTATCTTTTTTTGCGTCTTCATACTGTTTTTTATATTCACTACACCTATCCTTAAAAAACTCGGATCCATCACAAGTGAATTTCATACTACTACTGGCAGCATTGGCGGAAAATACTGCACTGTTATACTGCTGAATATAGTATCTAAGGTCTGCTAAATCATCCTCGGAGTAACATTTGTCACTTTTAAAATCCCCTTCGTATATTTTATATCTGCTACATTTAGACTCCTGTTTTGGCACAGTAGATTCTTCTACCAGAATGTTGGTATTAACATTATTCGTGACAGGGGAATTAGTAGTAACAACTTTATCGGTCGTCTGCTGCAATAAGCTATTCATATCCCTATTTTTTAGGCTTGGGGACAGCGCTTTTCTATCGATTTCTATTCGTTCTTCTTTAGATCCCCAGGGCTGAAATATAACTAGCCTAGAAAAATCAGTATTAATCGAAGTTACAGCTAAGAAGAAAGGTTCATTTATGTAACTACCATTAAAAATACCCTCAACATTTATAGGTTGAACAGAAAACTCTCCCCAAGTTTCTTTGTCACCGTCGATACTATACTTTAAACTATCTGTGGAAATTTTTTCTATGTTGGATATAAAGTCATTTAAGCTCCAATTATTCGGGTTATTAACACAGTAAGAAACTAAACCTGCAAAACCATATTTATAAGATGTCTTGTTTTCGTCAGCAATTTTCCAAGAATCTTTTTCCCCTTTAAAGGACATAGCAGTAAGCAAAACACCTTTAGAAGAAATATCTGCGGGTACTAAACCCCGGAAAGACTCAGGGGCAACAAATCGTTCTTCGTAAGTCCACTCTAGGTACTCAGGCGTTTGTTTAACTGTAGTAGGCCTGCCAATAGTATACCCACAAGAGGAGGGGATATCTGATCGAAATTCAGTAATATACTCGTTATTAGAGACAGTATCCTCAGATTTACTAACTTTCGATCCTGTCTGTTTTATAAAGGAATAGACACCTAGGCCGACTAAACCAACAATACTAAAAAACACTAGAAGAACTACTGTAGTAATTATTAGATTTTTATTAGACCCTTTTTGAACTTCTTTATAGGGAGATTTTGGTTTTGGGACAGATGTATTTTGCATAATTTTATTATATCAACTTTGCAAATAAATAATTAAACAGATGCCCTATCCTAATTGATATTACATAAATAATAAGTATAATAGTAACCTGTAGTATTTTTGCGCTCGGATGATAACAAGTAGAAGGAACTTTTTAAAATTAAGTACGGCACTTTGTGTTACGGCTGCCTTGGAAAAACCACAGGATGCCTTTGCAGCTTTCTTGGGCCCAGGAACAGAGAGATTACAAAACTGGATAACAGTTGGGGATGGGCAATTAACCCCTTACAACACTCCCTTAATGGATCTTCAGCTTTTATACAGGTTTGGATTAAACTACGAACTTTACACGGACAAGAATCATTTAAACAGGATTTTACAAGCACAAAGAATTGAGGAAATTAAGGATTTGGCCGTAAAACCAGCGCTATTTGAAAGAATGCAAACAAGGTTAAAAAACCCTTTGGAATTATTACAGCAAACACTAGGCCCTAACCAAACGAAGCGGCCTTACTTTATTGCTCCAGACATTTTAGATATAAATAATGCAGCTGGGACAAATATATCACCGGAGGAATTTATAGGCAGAGAAGTATTTCTATCTTCCACAGGAAAATACAGCGAAGAAGGAGAGTGGCTGGAGGAACCTGTTCACACAAGAACTATCATTATGGATGTGTTAAACCCAGAACACCGATCCGCAAACAGGAACTTTTTTTCGGATGCCGGGATAAATATCTTTGAGGAACACGGTATAACCTATCGACCTCAAGGAGGGCCCTATTTTACAACTTTAAATGGTATAGCAGTATACTCCCTGCCATTTATAGAAATGCAAATAGACATGGAGCAATTTAACCACTAGAATAGGTGCTAATTAGCCATAACTGCTCTTGCAGTATCCCAAAAAAATGGGTTGTTATTTACCTTCTTTTCAAAAAGCCACCACTCGGCTCCCCAAAAATAGAGGTCTTTAAATCCTGCTTTTTGGGCGTAGTTTACAGTGTCTATAAACAGGTGTTCAGACATAGTTTTATCCTTTTCTTCCTTAGATAACTCAGAGCTAATGAGGGGGCCCCAAGGTTCCGCCTGAAGTTCTGTAACAATAACTTTTTCGTAAGGTATACCAACTAAACCGGCTTTAATTTTGTAAGACCAAAAAGACAGGGGGTATTTAAAATAAATAAACTTACCAAACAAAATATTCCAAAAGTTATACCAAATTCTTCTATACATAGAAATTCCTAAATAATCTCCAGCCTGATAACTTGGAAACCAAAGACCCCCCTCACCACTATCCTGAATTAAAATAGGTCTAGAATCTATTTCCCTCACAACGTTTACCTCTTTCTTTAAGACCTCTAGACTTGTTTTTTGACACTCCCCAAAGGGGAAAAAAGGTTCATTTTCTACCTGCCAAGTTTTAATTGCAGAATAACCCTTCATTTCGTTGGTAAAATCGGCCAAATATTGATAAAGTTCCAAGTCTTTATCAGTACCACTCTCCATGTTGTTCCACCACTCTGGTGCATGGCACTCCGGGTATCGCAAAACTTTTCGACCCATTGCTAGTATTACATTTACATCTCTTTTTTGTGCTTCTTCAACTTGCCATCTTATGTTGCTAAAGTCATATGCATTGTTTTCTTTCTCAATATCATCCCAGTAAGCAACCAAACGAATATTTTTTACCTGTAAACCATCCAAAATCTCAATATAAGAATCTTTCCAGTCCATACCTAAATCAGTGGCGTATTTATCACTAAAGTTAACACCATAATTGATATTTTTTTGAACCTTAGGATAGAGGAGATAGAATATCAGGGTTAGCAAGAAGAACACGGCTAAAAAACCCACCAGAAGTATTTTTGTTACACGATTAATAAACAGCTTCTTTATTAAATAAAAAAAAGCTCTACGTTCTAGTTTTAGTTTAAATTTTTTTACTAAACCTTTTTTGAATCTGGGCATTTATATTATTCTACTATGTTTTCTAATTCCCTTATATCTTTAATTTATTTTGTTTACAGATATTTGCGTAATAATAAAAAGATTTTCTTGGAGTACGGTTTAAAGTTTTTCTATTTACCTCAACAAGTCCAAACCTAGGCCAGTAACCCTCGTGCCATTCAAAATTATCTAATAAGGACCAGTGAAAATAACCCTTAAGACTAACTCCCCTTTCTAAGGCCTGACCACAGGCTGTAATCATTTGTTTTAAAAATTTCTCGCGCCTAGTATCTTTAGCATCAGCCAGTCCGTTTTCATTAACATAAATGGGTAAATTATATTTTTTTAAATTTAGCAAAATATTTTTGAGGCCCTCCCCATTTATCCACCAACCCAAGTCACTATTAAAATTATTAGGATTTACTACCTTAAAATTGTGAATATTTTGGGTAAAGTAATAGTTTAAACCAATTAAATCTAAATTTTTTGTTATTGGTAATAAGAAAAATTCATTGTTTATAAAATTTAGTAATTTAACTGTAAAAAAGTCTAAAAAGTTAAATTTTTTACCTAAAGTTTGGTACCAAACAATTTGTTTAACAATACCTACTGTGTATTTAAAATTAACAGATTTAATCGCCTTAAAGGCCTCTATATGTGCTCTCATTAAATTTATTTGAACCAAAAAAGATAGAAAATAATTCTTTTTGTTTGGGGGCCACATGCCTTTTACATATCCCATCAAGGTTAATACCTGAGGTTCATTTATTGTTAAATAAGCATCTATTGAACTACCAAACTCTTCTGCACATTTTTTTGTATAGCGAGAAAAATAAAAAGGGGACTTAAAACTCTGCCAACCACCCTTTTTAACAAACCATAAAGGCAGGGTAAAATGGTATAAAGTTACAAAGACTTTTAAATTTCTTTTTTTTGCAGCAGCAATAACTTTTTTGTAATGCTCAATTTCTGATGCATTAAATTCTCCATCCTTTGGTTCTATTCTTGCCCACTCGATAGATATTCTTACAGAATTATTATTAAATTTTTGGCATAAATCAAAGTCTTCTTCGTATCTGTTATAGGAATCACAAGCAACTCCCGAGGGTTCAAGCGGATATTTATCGTCTTTCATTTTGTTCTGTTCCCACTCCCACCAATCAGTGTTGGTATTATTCCCCTCTACCTGATATGCAGAAGTAGCTGTTCCCCATAAGAAATCTTTTGGAAACAAATATTCTTTTGGCATGTAAAAATTGTAGCATTGTAAGAGTATCGGGGGGTAGTAAATAGTTTGAAATGTAAAAATAACTTCTTGAAAGAGCAGAGTGCACACAGCACGTAAAATTCACGCGTTGTGAATACACTCTGCTCTTTCATTCGGATTTACTGGACCTGTCGCTGTAGGGAGGGGAGGAAGAGGTTATATAAAATGACCTCAATCTGAACAGATTCGTCCATAGATTGAGACTCATTTTCATTTCCCCACACCTCGGTAATGGTCAGATCGCCTGAAGTCTGAGCAAGGAATTGCAGATCAAAGACGATCTGATCAGCGGGGCCATCTCCCAGGAGCATAAAACCTTCACCTTGGGGAGTGACTGACCAACCCTCTGGAGTCCCAAAACCAACCACCTGTGTTTCGGTTTCAAAACGGAGCAAAACTGCCTCCATTTGGTTACCCGTTAGGGTGATTGGCAGCGTTGTTGTCACTCCAGGGTGGGTAGTTACCCGCTCGGGAAGAGAAACTCCCACGGACGTGGTTGCTTCCCTGGTATCGGGAGCGGCTGACCAATTCTTTGTGACGTCACCGACCAGCAGGCACTGAGTAGAGGCAATTTGATAGTCAAATTGCAGGTTGAATGTCAGCGAAGGCGGGACACAGTACCAGTAGCCCACGAACGAATCCGGACTCTGCGTATGGGTTAATAGCCAACGCGCCATAAGAGCCGCGTCATGACTGGTTATCTTCCCATTGCGAGATACATCCGCTACAACCGGGTCGCAGTCAGTCCTGTAATCCATGGAGCACTGGTGTGCCCTGGCCGCATCCAAGGGACTAAGACCATTTCGCAAATCACTGTAGGGCTGCTTGCTGTAGTCTACCCGGTACTGCGCCCTTTCCGACGTCTCGATTACAAACGAACCGTCAGAAACCGAAGTTACTTGCCCGATTTGAGTCAAGTTCACTGTCTGGTACTTAGCTATACCGCCACTAATGGGCCTGCCAGTGTCTCCGTATTTGAACCCGCCTGTAATCCTGATGGGGAGAATAGTTATAGACCCCTGTCGGTCGACTCGAGAAGCAGGGCTTCCCTCGTTCCAAATCAGGTTTTGGACCTGAAGAGAGCTAGTACTACCCCCCGTGGCCACAGTCCGTTGGAAAACCACGTATAAGAGAGGTCCGTTACGACCTGTTAGCCCTTGGCCGCTGAAACCCTCAATATGGAACACATTCTGGGCGGTACGTCTCATCGAAATAGTCCATAACCCTCCATAGGTTATGGTGCCATCACTAGTTAAGGATACCGGCAGGAACTTCGAAGTGTCGACGATGAGGTCGAACTCGAAATCCAAAACCGCCCCTGTAGGTCCGGCAACAGTAAGGGGGACACGTACAACCCCTTGATCTCGGTCCCAACTGAAATCCGGGACGACAAGGACCGTAGGACCAGAACTCTGTGCTTGGATTGGGGTAACTTGTCCCCAGGCCATCCCTGCAAGCAGGGTGAGCAATACCGCTAAGAACAACGATAAACGTCTCATACTTGTTCCTCCTTGGAACTGGTGAAAGAAAAAAGTTGGTTGAAGGTACTACTAAAACTACAAGCTAACTACCTTTTAAAATAGTCAGTTTGTAGTTTTAGAGTAACTTTTAAGTAAACCCGAATTTTAAATGTTCGGCGTTACTATACGTAGTAAATACGTATATTTAAGGCCGAGGACAGTATAATTTAAGCAAGGGTAAGATTCAATGCGGAGTATAAGTAATTTAGATACAACAACAACGAGCATTGTACCAAATTAGGGGTTTCCATTTAAAGGAGGTGCTGCAGGGACCATTTCCCCAACAGGTCTCTCCATTTATGGGATCTTTTGGAGAATTAAACCAGGTCGCCCAGGTCGCTTCAATTTGAGCGTAACCGGAGTTATAACCACAGTAAGAGGGGCAAGCATTTTGTACGTCTGTACACTGCTTATTCATTTGGGCGCAGTATTCGTTGCAATTATTAGTTTTGTCTGCCCGATACCAAGCCCCGCTAGAATCCGCAACATGTACCTTAGATTTTGGCTGTGAAATAGGTGGGGCATTTGCTACTTGCAAGTCTTTACCCAGACAAGCATAGCATTGATCCTGCTCGCAATTTGAAGCTATGTTACCTCTTTTATCGTACTGGGTTTTCCAGGCACTTTTAAAATCTTCGGATTCAATTAAGAAACAAAGTTTAAAGTCGCCACTAGTATTATTATAATTTAAATATATCGCGTCAAAGTTTTTATTAGAGGAGGAATCTAAACCAGAACCTATTATTTTTGTTAAAACATTTTGCCCTTCAACAGAGGATAAATTTAATTCAAAATAGTCAGTATCTAGGGTGACTTTGTCAGAGACTTTGGAGGCATTGTATGAATCGTAAACCTTAGCAGCAGCTGCGGCCCTTACGGTATCCTTAGCCCTAGAAATCGTCTTGTTAGGATTGATTAGCAATAGCACTGTTACAATTAAGACCCCCAAAATAGCTATAACTATAAGAATTTCAATTAGAGTAAAACCTCTTTTCATTATTTTAAGTATAACAAGTTAGTGCAAATAATAGATAATTCGGACAAAAGATCTATTAAAAAAATACTTATTTATAGTAAAACCTAAAAATGATAATAATTTTTACGAAAAACTATTTTTAAAGTCTTGGTTCACATTAACCCTTGGGGTGTCTCCCCCCATTGATTTCCAACCAGTCTGACTCATTTGCATAACTTTAGGTCTTCCTTCCTCTACCCTTTTTATATAAACCCACACTACTAATCTTGGGGTAATTATTCCGTCCCGATCCCTATCAAACTCAATTTCAGACGAAACATATGCCCCAATATAATCATTGGCAATCTTTAGCTCTTCTTTAAGTACCCGTTTTAAAGTTGCATCCAAAGTCTCTCCAGATCGAATCTTATCCATTACCAACATCGCCTGACCGTCGTCCCCAGCTAATTGATAAAATTCACCCATATCTTCTCTTAACTCAAAAACATAGGGCTTAACAAAAACCTTTTTTCCAGGGTTAGTTATATTAAGGTTACTACTATTAATAATTTTAGTTGGTTTATTATAATATTCATAAAAATCAGTAGGGACTAATCCCCGATCATATTTTAAGCCAAACAATTGCATACTGTTCGCCACTAAATAATATAATTCTGGCAAACTTTTTTCTGGAATATCTTTACCGTACAAATAGTTAATCAAATGATTGTTGACGAGGACTACCTCCCCTGTTTTAGTAAGAGCATAGTAGTTTCGTAATTTTTGACTTAAATATAGGGGCTTGAGTTCAAACTGAGAAAAAATTTGAGCCAACTTTTCATCTCTTACCCCAAATTCTAAATTAATTAGATCGGTACTGATAGGCAAAAAACAATCATAAATAACACTAAATATACGATATTTTACCCTAGCCCTAGCAGCTAGCATTTTAATCACATGTAAGTTTACAGAGTCCTCCTTTTCTAGAATTAGTTTGGCTCTAAATTGAAACTGGGAAAACTTTTGTGCTATCTCGGGGGGATTATTTTCAATGATTCCTTTTTGTGCGGAATTGGCAGATACCGATATCACACCGGGTCTCTCTTGAATTACACTATTGCCCACCATAAAACCTTTTAAGTCATCAATAAAGATATTAAAAACGTCCCCCGGCTCGTCACATTTTTCTCTGAGTATGTAGTAAGTTAGTTTGTCGTTAGTATTTTCCATAATTATTGTAATTATATCACTCATTTTAAATAACGGAGGGGGGCGGTAAGCATGTTCGGAAATAGAGATATTAAATCCAGTTCAACACTTAGCGAATTGAAAAGATTAGGGTCTTCGGGTTTTAGCAATGTTTAATTTTTGCCTCCATGGGGGATTGTAAAAACGGAACACCGGATTGAAGCGTTACTGTATCCTCGGAAGTACTGTTTTGAACAATTAAGTAGTGGTATTAGGACCACTGCGTGTAGCCGAGCGTATAAGCCTTATTAACTCCTCGACTGAAGTGTTGGAGTCAAAGTTCGCATTCAAATCTGTTGCAATGGACTTTATTTTTTCCAGTGCCCGGGGACTACCATCATCAGCAAGGGATTGAAGAAACTTATAACTAGGGTGACCGTGCTCGTTTCGCCAAAATTCTATATCTTCAGCCTTCTTTTCAGCCGGAGTTTTAATGTTATCTATTAAATCTTTATTATTGTCGTCTTTTTGTTGCATATAAGTTTACTGTTATTTTTTACCCTAAATCTTCTGACTGATTTATAAATTTACAAAATCTGCTGTCAACAGCATCTTCGTATATAAATTTTAAGTTTTTATCTTTAAAGGTATTAAAAAACATTGCCCAGGTGATTTTTTCTAAACTATCATCTATAGCATCAAATTTTACCCTTAACAAATCAGGGGTTCCTTTTACAACAGCCGGGACACCCCCTCTTTGTTTAACCCAATTTTCTATTAATTTTATGTTTGTTGTTTCTTCCATAAAATTATCTTACAAATATGTTACTAATAAAAAGCACTAACAGGGAACCTGCTACAGCCACAACAAATGACATGACATTAAATCCAGTTACACCTACTCCAAAAAATCTTTGCCCTAAATACCCACCCACTATAGCACCTAAAATTCCTAAAATAATTGAACCCACAATACCACCTAAAGAGCTGGGGGAAATAAAATTTGCAATAGTCCCTGCAAATAAACCAAAAATTATCCAATATAAAATGCTCATAGTAATTTACTTTAAATTTAATATTTACGAACTTAGCTTTTCTTTTGACAGAACCCTTACTAACTTAACTAGACCAAAGGCTATAACTACATAAACAATAATCGCTACAAATGTAGAAGGCTCAAAAACCGAAGTTGTTTCTACCCCAGGTGCAAAACCGTTTCTAAACATTCCCTGAAAAGGAAAAGTAAAGATTCCGGTTAAAGCATAAATTAACTTTACAAAAGCACTGCCCATACTAGCCCCTGTAAGTTTTAGAATTAACCTAAAAGCTAATAACACCTCTAAAACGCCAAACACATAATAAATTATATATTCAGCAGTTTGGTAACTACTCGCTTCTATCTTTTTAGGATTATCAATAACCACCTGGGTAGTCGCATCATCGCTAATTACCGTTTCTTTTATAATTTGCTCCATATTTATACCATTCCATTTCTTAAAAATTAATTAACTGATTATAGTTGTTTACTCTGTGGGAGTCACCTGTACATCTACCTTATCAGGAAGGGTTACAGGAACACTTATCTGAGGGGCTTGAACATTTACCTCAGAGGGGACATTATTTTTAATTGCGGGTATACCAAAGAAAATAAGAAGTAAAACAAGTACAATAACAAGCGCAGCACCAATCAAAAAACCAGCACCACCATTACTACTTGACGGGGGGTTAGAGTTATTTACTACTGTCGACATATCTTTCACCCTCTTTCATCAATCAAAATTATTACAAACGTTCTTCAACCAAATACTTTTTTAAAGCTCAACTTTTTTTATTATCGTCTGTTTTGGTAAGTAAGCTAATAACGCTTTTCTTACTAAAACTGTTAAACTTGTTTCTTCTAAGACAGCCTGGGCTCTAGCATGCTTAATGAGCAGGGGGTCCATAAAAAGAGTAAGTCTTTTTTTTACCTTAGTTTTATTTTGGACAAGTTGTATTTCCTTATCTTTAGTTAACATACTACACATACTACAACTATTTGTACTACTTGTCTAACATTAACTATTCGATGTATAATATTTAAATGCTTATACTTATACTTTTTTTGGTAGTTGGGGGATTTATGGTTTACCTTGCACAAGACAATTTATCTTTAGTGACTATGCATTTGGGTACCTATGTTTTTGCAGATGTTCCTCTTTTTTATGTAATAATTGGGTCTCTGTTAGCCGGCCTATGCTTGGCCTATTTTGTTTACCTTATAAACTCAATCTTCACTGCATTAACAATGCGAGGGAAGGATCACAAAATTAAAGAGACCAAAAGTGAGATAGTAGATTTAACCAAACGAATTCACCAGCTGGAAATACAAAATGAAAAACTTAAAAATAACTCCACCGTTCCCGAAAATGTAGACGAAAACGCGTTATGAAATCATTTTTAGCTAAAATCTGGAAGTTATTAAACTTGCCAAAAGGGACGCAGCTTTTTATTATGCGTATACTTCAAAACCAATTTTTAGTGGGTGTTACAGGAGTTATTTTTAATCAAAAAGACGAAGTACTTCTTTTTAAACACACTTATAGAGGACATGCGTGGAGTTTACCTGGTGGGTATATGAAAGCAGGGGAACACCCTGCGGAAGCATTAGAACGAGAGATAAAAGAAGAATCAGGCTTTGTGATTAGCGCGGATGAGGAACTCAAAACCCGCACAGACCGAGACAGTTCCAGATTAGATATTTGTTACACAGGGGTATTTATTGGCGGTGACTTTACTGCAACTAAAGAAGTTTCCGAATACGGATTTTTTTCACAAGACACACTACCCTTACTTAGAAGTAACCAAGTTTTTTTAATTGAAAAAGCACTACAGAAAAAAAGAAACTTTGAAAAATGAAACACTTATTTAATTTTAATTGGGTAGACTAAGGCAATGGCTATAATTACATTTTTGAGACAATTTCGTGTCGGTGAGTACGCCCTATTTGATATTGCGGTGTCATTTTTAGGAGTTTATTTGATTGCACCATTACTATCAAAAATACTTCTCAAATTTGGCCTAAACGTGCTTAAAATTAGCTGGATGTTTTTAACACTGCCACTTAGTATTGCCACACATTTACTTGTAGGAGCCCTTACCCCTATGACTATTAACTTTATAGATCTTAAAGGTCATTATGTTTTAAAAGTATTCATCTTAAGTTTACTATTCTTGGGAATTAACCAGATATCTGCCACACAGAAGAAGAAATAAATAAAGGTTTGTTTGTATAATTTAAGAGACTCTCTAGGATCAGCACAGTAGAGAACATTAGAACTATTTTAAGTCAGATAACTCCTGACAGAATCAAAAAGCACGGCAACTTTGAATACCAATAGTAATTTACGAGGGTATAATTGCAGTATATGGATCCATAGCAACCAACCCCTGTTGAAGAAGAGATTATTAGGGGCGGAGGAGCACCAGGATATTTAAGAAACTTCCATATGAGAATGCCCGACGAAATCTTACCTCTGGAAGAGGATTTGATGTCGTCATTTTCAGCTAGACAGGCAAAAATTATTAATTGGTTAGACAAAAGGCCAGAAAAAGGAGCAGGGGACGAAATGAGTGAACTACGAGCAAAAAAAAACAACCCCAGGTTCCTTGGTTCATTATTATTTCAAACTGACCCAAGCAGTATAACCACCTTCAACCCATCTAGCACTAGCTTCGAGTTCTGACCCAACTCATTTAATTTTTTGGCGCCATACCTCCCCGCCACACTCCAATTACACGGGAAAAATGCTTTTGTTATGGTTACAGCTTAAATCAGAGAGGAATGGGTAAGGTACAACCTGAATAAGAGTTTATGCGATTGGTGTAACGCCAATAGCGTAAACTCCATATTTAGGAAGATTTTCTCTGTATCCAGTAATAGAATTATAGCTTTCTATTCCTTGTTCTATCGTCCCACCACTAGATAATACGTTTTTTACCCCTTCTGTTTCGAGCATGGATTGGGTATTTGGATAATGACGTACAAAAGTAACTGAAACCTCCATCCTTTCGCCCGTGTCTTCGTTTATGATTAGTACAGTGTCTCCTTGTTTCATTTTTTGGTATATATTGGGTATTTCCCTAGGAACCACCCCTTCAATTTTTTTAGTACCTCTTTTTATAGCGTCAAAAGGTCTATTAGGGAGACTAAGCGAGTATCGCATGCCAAAATTATATCAGTAATTGTTATAAGGTGCACACTAAGCTCCCTTAAAGCGTATTAATAAAGGTGTACTTGACAGGCACCATCAACAGTTTAAGGACAAACTAACAGAAATTGAAGCTAGCATCTCGTTGTTACAGAATGCAGAAGACAGTTAATCAACTTAGCACTATCGCGCCTAGGAATAGAAGGAGATAAATTATGCTACGAAGCGGTTAAACCATTTGATACTATACTGTCACCCGCCGATACTAATCTGTGGCTTTACATAGCAGAGATGTTAGAAGTTGTTTATTGTAGCAAAAAGATTATTCAACCATGCTCATTTACTCTATAACTACTGTTTAATACAATAAGACTATGAAAAAAGCTATCTCAATTTTTCTAATACTTGGTCTAGTAGCTGTTGGTTATTTGGTATATTCATCAGCCAATAAGCGGAGTAAGGATTCTGTTATGGATCAATCAGTTGAGGTTACTCCGAGTAATCTTATAAACACAGAAAATAAAAGCAACGAGGGGAAACCTAGCCGAGCTGAAGAAATCCCAGATGGTTGGAAGATACTTACTAACAAAGACCACTCAATAAAGTATCCTAGCGAAGCTACTGCTGAGGCAAGAGAAGAAGAGTCCCTAATTTATTATATGGGTCAAAAACAGATCGATTCTGGAAGAACTCAAACAGAGCTTTTTGATGGCTATTCATTTAGAGTAGGGAAAATCAGGAATGTTACAACTAATGACCTAAAACAACTTGCGCTAAGTGAGAGAAATAATACTATGGAGAACTGTAACAATGAGGATGGGGTAGTTTCAGATTTATTACCAGTAAAAGTCGGGGGTCAAGGTGGTTTTCAGTATTCAGCAAAAGGTTGTTATATTGACTATACAGAAACTATTGTTGGTTTTGATGGAAACTTTTATCGTATATCCCAATCTTATGTTGGGGATAATGAAGATTATGCTGGATATAAAGAGACCACTAATATGATTTTAGCCACTTTAGAATTTTTCAATTAGAGTTATTTGGCTCCCCCGGATTGACGCATTCGTGAACCGAGAAATAGTGGGGGGGGGGGACTTTAATTTGCTTATTATGCACTAAAAAGGTGCTATTTTGCTAATTCTGTAGCTTGTTTTAATACCTGCTCCCTATTATCTTTTGTAACTTCCAATACCGTTACATCCTCTCTTCTTAATATTTCCTTAGTAAAGGAGTCCTCATAAATCTTTGATATTGTCCCAAGAAAGGGGAGTCCACTATTCAAGTAGTTTTGCACAAAATCTTTAAACTTTCCGGAAAACAATTGCATTTGTCCGATTTCGTCAATATATAATAAATCGTTATCTGAATATTCTAAAAGTGACGGTAGCAAAGCATCCATTCCTTTCACTTCCACAAAATATCGGGACACCTTTAGGGGAGAAGTGTCAAAGTGAGTGCTCGCAATAATTGCTTCTTGCACTTTTGAAGTAACAATTTTAAAACCAGTTCGCTCACCCTTTTCTAAAATTTCTTCTGTAATAAATCCTGTCTTATTTGAAATATTATTCAATACTTTTCTTAGGATTGTTGTTTTACCACTACGAGGCAGGCCAGTTAATAAAATCTTCTTGTTCATGTTGTTATTATAACAACCCTTCCCGGACTTCCCATAGTGGATCTATTTAGTAGCCAAAAAGTAGAATGGGATTTTAGTTTGTAAAGCATAGAAACAGTTTTTAGCGAAAGGATTATATATTCTGTTAAAGAATTCTAGATAATACTAAGAAATTTTAAGAGACGCACGAACACAACTTTTCTGCTTTTGCAGTTAAGTTGTGCTCGTGCACTCGTCTCTCTAGATGTACGTTACGTTCCCGCCAAAGTTTCCTCCCGTGTGGTCAAAACTCTTACAGAAAACATTTCCGTTTACGTTCCCACCAGTGATGCGAACTTCGTTTGCATTTCTGATGTTTCCGTTTACGTTCCCGCCGGATATCCAGACATTCTTGCCTTGGGCATCAATGTCGCTGTTGCGCATACCACTCGTGATACGAAGGGTACCTGCAGATCCAGAGGGACTCACATTTTGCACAACCTGGGTGGTTACGGTTTGATAGGTGTGCGCGACTGTGCCACGTACGGGGGTTTCAGCAGCTCTTCTGGTGGGACTTATCTCAAGCTCAATAAGAGCTACTTGTCCACCAGGATTTGCTGTTGCCATAGCCCGAAGAAAATCTCTAAGTCTCCCTGTTTTTTCTGACCAGTCAATCAGGTGAAAAATCACCTCTGAAAGCTCTTGGCTGCCAGACAGGGATTCCAATTCCTCATTCATTAGTCTTAAAACCTGCGAAAGGTGTTGTCTGCTAACAAAACTAGCCATAATCACCTTTTGGAGCTTAAGAGCCGAGGCCAGAACCAGGTTATTCTCACTCTCAAGGAGCAAGATGATGGGATCGCCGACCGCAGGTGCCTGACTACTGACGAAAGGTAGCGCCCTGAGGCTGACCTCCCTTCTCTATTTCGTCATCGAGCTGTTCCAGACGTACCGCATCCTCCTTGATCGCAGACAACTCCGTGTCCATCAAGGGTGGCTGAATTCCACGCATTCGAAGCTGCGCCAGACGACGAAGGTCCGTCTTGTCTTCTCCAATCTTGCGAGAACACTTAACGCATCTTCGCGCTCCGTACACAGCCTGTTTTGTGGAGCAGTAAGGACAAGATACTTCTTCGTAAAGCCTTTTGTCACAGTGCCCACACCTGTTGGCCGCTTTCATTTGCCCAGTCAACAACCCTTGACAGTGAGGACACTGATTCTCGGGGTCACTAACGGTCACTTGAATGGGGCTTCCATCAGCTTTCTCTGTTGCAAGAGGCTTCGGGCCATAGGTGTCCGCAAGCTTGCGGGCACTGCCTGCCTTGATCTTCATTGCAACATATTGGTCGTAAGTAAAACCTGCCAAGTCGTCCTCGGAGGAAAGTTCTTCCTCTTTAAGAATTTCAATCGCAGCCGCACTTACGCCAAGATCTTCGAGCACTTTCTGAAATGGGGGCTTTGTAGCCATGCTGTTACTTCCTTTCGGGGTGAATGAAAAAAAATGTAGAGAGACGATTCGATTACAACCCTTATATAGCGGTTATATCCGAATTACTCTCTACAAGTTATTAGGTTTTAAAAGTGCATAAATAATACACAGGATTATAGTAAATTTGACGGAAAATGTAAAGACTATGGGACTAAAGGTTTGCGAAGTTAGATAAGACAGCCTTCACTGCATTTTTGAAAGAGTAAATTTATGGCTCCGCGGGGAGGACTCGAACCTCCAACCTTAAAGTTAACAGCTTTCTGCTCCACCATTGAGCTACCGCGGAATAAGAACAAAAGAATACTATAACATTAATGGCTAAAATTCAATTGTTAACCTTTACTAAAAGCTAAAAAAGTCTAAAAGTTTAGAAGCTAAAGAGGAACTAGTCGAAGAAATAACTTCACCAGTTTGAGCATCTAAATTTATTTGTTCGGCGACACTGACTCTAAATAACCCCAACAGTTTTTCAATTTTTGTCCCTCTAACTTTGTACTCTAATTTAGAAACGGCTCCGTTTTCGTCGCCTGCACCAAGAACATCGATCTCCATAGAATCAACAGTAAACAGCTCTCTGTTAACATTTACTTTTTCTAAAATACTGTCTGGCATCGTTTTTAATAAAACCTGTCCTGAAGGAGTATCTACATAAATATCCCCTGTAACCTCATCTATTAAAATTGGGAAGTTGATGTGGGCGAGAGACCCCTTAGATTTGAGCTCGAAACCGTCACCCCGGCTTTCTATTTCTACCTCTTCTTCTTTTCCCTCAACCTCCCCTTCTTTTTCGACCTTTCTTGTAACGACCAAACTTCCATCTTCAGGGTTATATTTTAACCTACCTTCTTCGTCCCCAGACTTAACTTTTAAGTCTATTTTCCTACCCTCTTTTGTCGATAAAGATAGCTCAGAAAGCCTACTTCCCAAGTTTAACTTTTTTATAGAGCCAGAAATACTTTCGTTTGAACTTTCATTCTCGCTCTCTAATTTAACCTCGTCACTATTACTTTCTATTTTGGTCTCATTAATTTTAGTACCAAAGCTGTTGTATGTTTTAATTTCAACTTTTTCTTCGTCCCCGTTTATCTCTCTTTTTATTCTGGTTTGGCTACCGTCTGAATTTTTAATTGTTTCCTCAGTTTTAATTTCTTCCTTTTCTTTTTCATCTTCTTTTTCTCCATCTTTATCTTCTGTTTCTTTCTTTTCTTCCTCCTTTTTATCATCGTCCTTCTCTTCTTTTTCATCCTCTCTGTCCTCCTTCTCCCCCTCATCCTTGCTGTCATCTCCCAAAACAGACCCACGATTGAACCAACTAGAAAAAGAGAATGCCGTAACTAAGTGATTTGGGTATATCAAAAAAGCAGAAATTAGGAATACAAAAGAAATTATAGGTAGTGTTACTTTTTTAAGCATTAAAACAACTGTATAAGTATAATGTTAAGCAGTCAAGGAAGCATAAAAGTTTTAGTATCAAGTCTTTAAAACAGTAATATAGTACTTTGCCACGCCATCTTTTATTAAATTGGGCATTAAATAACCCGAAATTGCATTGTAAACAAATTCATTAGGTAAAACTTTTACTAAAGGTTTTGCCATATGAGGGTGTTTAAAAAGGTGTGAGGCTACTTTTTCTAACCGTTCCATATTGGGTACTACGTATTTTGAAACATCTTCTTCTAACTCCATTTTAAATCTAGCTTCCATGGCCTTTTTAATAAAGCTAGAATACTTTTCGAAGCTATCTAACGCCATACCTTTTTCAGTTAACTTACTAGCAGTAAGCTCAGTGTTTGATAATTGTTTATCACTTCTATAGCTATCTACCACAATAAAATAACCCCCTTTTTTTAAAACCCTGTAAACCTCACTTAAAACTGTTTTTTTATCGGTAGAGTAACAAAGGGCCTCAACTACAAAGCAGACATCAAAAGAATTATTTTCAAAAGTGCTTAAGTCTTGGTAGGTTCCTTGTGAAGGAAAATAATTTTTAACCTTAGTTGCTTTTTTATAGGCGTAATAAAGTTGACCCTCTGAAAGATCTACTCCATAAAATTTAGTATCCGGATTTTTACGAGCCAAAAGAGAAGCATCAGCGCCCCTTCCAGTAGCTAGTTCTAAAACCCTACTGGCTTTGGTTCTTTTAACATACTTATTTACAAACAATGCTTGGGCTGTTAAATCATCTTTAGTGAAAACACCATTTCTAGTAATACCCAAATGCGCTAAATCCTCTTTTGAGTGAAACAGAGAGTAGGGTATTTGATTTATTTTATAATAACGTTGGATATAACCATCAGTAACTTTTATTGACGCTATTTTAGGTATCTCAAATATATTAGATATTTTGTCAATTTTTTCTGCAAGTGTAGGTTTCACCCAGGTATTATAAACCAATAAACCCGATCTAGAACCTAGAAAAATCCGGCCCTAATAAATTTTAATTATAAAGACTACTTAACATCAAAAATATAGATACTTGGGGAAATAAACCTAACAAATTTAAAGTTGGAAAAAAGAGATATTTCGTCTGTAGAAATTTGACCATTGTTATTTCCATATTCATATCTTGTTACGTAAATCAGCTTTTCCATTCCATAACTTTTTTGATTTAAAATATTTTTAACCTCTTGAATATAGCTAGAGGGATAATTACCTTTAAACTTAATGCTTCTATATAAAAACCTTCTGCTATCAGTAATATCGGTGGAACCTCCCCTTCTGGACTGATAAAAAACATTTTCCTTAAAAGATTTGTTATCTGCTTGATAAATTAAAGTATCACCACCTAGAATATAAATCTTAGGTAAAGTTTCCTTGCCCAAACATTCTCTTAAAGGGTTATACACTGCGTAGTTGGTAACAATTAAGGACGATAAGTTGTTGAACTCAGAAACCTTGCTACAAAACTCCTTATTTTCTACGTGCAGATTGTAACTGGTTGCTGCGAAATTAATGAAATTTAAGACAAAGAACAGAATTACAGCGGGCAATAACCACATTTTTACATTTTTTTTAAGACTAATAATCCCTTTAGCAATTGCAAACAATAAAGGTAATAAGAAGTAAATGTAGTGTCTGGGGTTTTTATCTCCAATATAGGATACTAAAACTAAGTAAACAATTAAACTAGAAGCAGAGTAAATATATAAATATCCCGGATTTAACTTTTTAAAATACCTATAAACTAGGTAAATAAACAGGAACAAAACCAAAGAATAGAAAGGTGCATTAGGAGGTATAAGTAGCAGAGAATTTATTCCGCCTAAAATATTAGGTTTAAAATCAAACACATAAGAACTGCCGCCGCCCATAAAAGTATCGTAGATCCCTTTCTTATATAAAAATAAAAATAAAGTTACTATAGAAGATAAAAATGTAGTCAGTAATACAAATACATTTTTTTGGTTTTTATACACGTATAATAAAAAAATAGCCACAGCAGCGGAAAAATAAATAAATACAGAGGTAGGGTGTATTAATGAAAGCAATAAAGAAGATACAAAAAACAGAAAGTAATTTCTTTTAGTATTCTGTTCCCTTGATAATATTCTTATAAAAAAGTATTGATAAAAAATTAAAAGCAAAAACATTAGCCCGTACATTCGAATATAAAAAGAGTAATAGTTTAAAAGGGGGGAGTAAGCAACTAAAAAGGTAAATGTTAAGGCACTATTCTTATTCTTAAAAACTAATTTTCCAAAAAAATAAGAAGAAACAACACATAAAATCCAAATTAAGTAATTAAAGGCTTTAGAAATTAAAATATAGTGAGGAGAATAGCTAAATATTTTTAAAATGTAGTAATAAAAGGGAAAATTGTGCTCGTTTTTTAGTGCCTCGGAAATATCGAAAAAAGACAAGCTGGCAATATTTAGAGTATTCGACTCGTCGTAACTAAAATTAGTAGACCTAATATAGCTAAAAAAGGCCAAATACAGAGCAATAACAAGTATCAAAAATAAATATATCCTGGGATAAAGGTTTTCGGATTTTTTGTCGTAGATGTAATTAAAATAAAGACCTTTTAAAGATTTAAAGAAAGCTTTTATACGAGAAGACATAGTTATCTAGTTCTAACTTCTTTTATCTCTTTATCCATATCTTTTTTTAGTTGCTTTTCTTTTTCAAACTGTCTTTTGCCTGCTTTTCCAACCCCTTTTGCCAGGCCCAATTTTACTTTTACCAACTTACTTTCATTTATAAATACTTCTAAAGGAATTAAAGTTCTTCCTTTACTAGAGATTTGAGCATTTATATCTATTATCTCTTTTTTTGTCAGTAGTAATTTTCTGGATCTAGTGGGATCGTATTTTAAGTTACTACTTCGTGAATATTTTGGAATATTAAACCCTACTAAAAATATTTGGCCACCTATGTTTTTTGCAAAAGCCCCTTTTAAATTTCCTTTTCCTTGTCTTAAAGATTTTACCTCTTCACCTAAAAGCTTAATTCCAGCAGAATAATTTTTTAAGATTTCAAAGCTACCAGAAACTTTCTTACTTAACAGTAACTTTTCCATAGTTACTTTGCCAAATCTATTTTATAAAGTTTAGACCCGCTAGATAAAAAGGCTGAGTCCTCGAGTACTGTAAAATGTTGGGCTGAAAAATTTAGATCTACAGTAGTTAACTCTTCCCCACTTTTTTTATCTACTTTTACTAATTTTTTATCCAAAAGTATCCAAAGATAATCTAAATCTCTATTAGTATAAACACCCACTGCATTGGTAATATTTGTGTTAAATTCTTGCTCTTCGCTAACATAGTATTCGGTCACTCCCTCGTTACCAACCAAATATATGGAACCGTCAATTGCTAAATCGTTAAAATTCCCAACATTTTCAGCCCAGATAGATCGGGTAAAGGTACCATCTCCTTTTATATATTTATAAATCGAGCCATTTGCTAAAACGTAAATATTTCCTAAATATTCAACTGCCCCTGTAAAATTGGCAATTTCTGTGTCTAAAGAAAACTCTGTTAAATTCGAAGAGTTAGGACCAATAAAAACGGCTTTTGTTGTTAAAATATACAAATTATCCTCACTAGACAAGGTAATTAAGTAATTATCATTTTTAGGCAAATCTGCTATTTTGGAAGGCTCCTCATCTGTAAATACATAGGATTGTTTGGCACCCCTATCGGATATTAAAATATCATTATTAAAAGCTGATAAAGAAGAGATTGCCGAACTATCAGACTTAACTTTAAAATTAAAAATACTAGAATCGCTATTTGAATCAAATTTATTAATAGAGTTTTCAATTTTTACCTTAAGCACCTGTAAATCAGTATCGCTATTTCCATTTTCTATCTCCTTATTAAGGTCACTGAGTAAAACCTCGTATTCTTGTTTATCAGCATTATTGCTAACTAAATTTTCAAATTTTAAATTAAATTCCGAAACATCTAAGGTTGCTATGGTTACGGCGTCTTTTTTAAATAAATTAATTTTAGGTATAAAAAAGTAGGAACCTACTAAAATCCCTGTAGCAATAAGACCAAAACCGGCTACCATTAAAGTTTTTTTATTAGGCTTTTTAAAGTATTTTTTAGTATTTCTTTCGGTTGCCAAAACACTAGACACCCCTGTTTCTTGATTGGCACTACTTGGAATATCAGTTAACGAAGTAATTGAACTTAAGTCGGGGTCATTTTCTAAAACCTTTTCAACATTTTCCTCTGGTGAGTTTAAATCTAAGTTTTCATTCAAATGTGTAGAAGTATCTACATCGATTTTGGCACTTCTCTTGGATAAGGAGGATACTATACCTACTATATCTCTTTTGTTAGGTAACATAGATTTTTTGAACATAACAACCACTGCCGAAAAAGAGGCGGGGGAATCGGATTTTTTAAACTCTTCTTCTAAAGATCCTAGTTTTTCTAGGAGTAAAGAGTTATTAAAAGAATCGTTAAATTTTTTAGTGGATAAAATAAATACATCATCACTTTCTAAAATACCGGAGCTGGTTAAAACCTCCCCGCTGGTTTTATGACCTATATCTAAGACTTCTCCGTTTCTTACCAATAAAACAGCGGACTCACCTAGCTGAGCTACGTATAAAACCTTCCCCCAAACAACTGCACAAGCCACGTTAAAATTTAACGACTTAACTGAAGAGTCGTTTGTTTTAGCTATTTCTTTTAGTTTATCTTTACCTGAAATTAAAGCCTTTTCTAGTGCCTGTAGGGGAGTGCCATCGGAGTCACCATAATACTTTTCTTTTGTTTCATCTATTAAAATTTTAGAGGCTAGGTGTAAATCAATATTAGAAGAACCCTCAAAATCCAACACCATATACAAACGGCCTCGACTATTTAATACATTTATATCGTCTGGGTCAAACTCATAGGGAATAGACCATACACCATCAATTGGATCAAAACTTCCCAAAATTTTCTGAGATTTTATGTCGTACATTTTAAAGCAATAAAGTGTTAATTAAGAACAACGCGACAATAAATGCAAAGGCTAAGTGAATTAATGCCATAGCTTTTACGTATTTATCAACCCCGGTAATTATAACCTGGCCCATAAGACTAACCTGTCTAACAAGAATAACAGCAAAGAGTAAATACATTAATACAATGATTACTACAATTGTATTTAAAAAGATTACTACAATGTTTGAAAATTCCATATTACTCATGCCCTCCACCTGCTTTTGCAGCCAAATCACTAATAATGTCTTGGACTTTTGCAGGATTAGGAATATCTATAAATTCAAATTGATTTTGTTCGGCAGCAGTTTGCATTAAGACATTGCCGTAATTAAAAATAGTTTGAAAAATGTTACTCATACTAAACGAGGTATCCTCTAAATTATCGTAGGTGGCCTCACTAACATTTTTATAAAATAAAGGCTTAAAATCGATATCTATAAGTCTACGATCAGTTACAATATAAACATTGAAATACCAAGTTATAAATCTTTCTAGGGTGTATATAACTGACATCACATACCAAAGAGCAATTGCTATATTTTCTAACTCTAAGCCTTTATAAAAGGAAAACAAAGTACCATACTTCAAAACATAATTCATATAAAAAGTTGGGGCTAACAGAGCTAAGATACTTAAAATAATCCAGGGAATATTAGTAACAAAAGCTTTACGCAGAGCAAAGATAATCTTTTCTCCGGGTTCTTGTGTAGCAAATCTTATATTTGTAGGTTTTTCTAAATATGCCGAAAATATGTTCATGGTTTGATTTTACTACGACTAAGGACAAAGTAAAAATATAGGGTATTATTTTGCTACTTTTTTTCTATATCAAACAATTTAGACTTTATTGCTATATAGCCAGGAGCTCTTAAATTAAAAGCGCTTTTAAATAATTGACCCTCCGCTTTTAAGGTACCTTTGTCTGTCTCAAAAGTTACTTGGCTGGTGTACCCATTGTCACTAAAACTAACTGACACACTTTTTACTTTTGAGTAACCTGTACCTATCTCATCTGCTTTTTTTCTAAGGTCACCCATAGAGTAAGGATCTCCTCCCCAACAACTTGTGGTAACGGGCGTAATTCTATCGGTGTCTTTTCCGGCTTTTAGTAACACATAAGCATTTAATATATCGGCCATTTCCTCTTCATTTAACCAGGGGTGGCTTCTACCGCACTTATCCGAACTAACGGAATAACTTTCGGTATACCAACCCTTATAGAACCAAGGTGACCCACCCCGTTTTTCATATGCATCTCCAGGCCAACCACCTTTTTTATCCCAACCAACATCTTCAATGTAACCACCCGTAGTAGAGGAGTAGTAAGCTACAGTATCCTCGTTATCTAGAATTTTATTCTTAGTATCGTCAACAGCCTTTTTCCAATTTGGGTAGTCCCCATTTTTCACACTATCAGCCTTACTTTTAGAAAACACCTGACAACTTTGGCTAGTACATATAGACTTGCCTGCCTTGATATACCTGTAAGCATAGGATCTTCCCGCGACAGCCTGTGCCTTTAGAGCTTCGCTTGGCCAACTTGTAGGCATTTCAGCAAGTCCGTATAAATAGTATTGAAAATCCATTTCTCCATAACCATCGACACTTATTTTACTGGGCATACCATCTTTGGTTTTTACCCCTGTTTTATAATAAAACTTTAATATTTCGTCGTATTTTTTCCCGTCATCTGCTCTTCCTTTAGCGCCATACTGACTCATACCTTTATAGTGTGTATAAGCTCCGTAGCTAAAAGCAGCAAAAGCGGGGCTAAAACCCGGGTTATAGCTTGGGGCAGCGTGTGGATCATCGGTTTGCACGCCATCTCCCAAAGAAGAATAGAACTCTCCTCCACTTTTTTTAGCTAAAATATCTTGCTGCTTTTTAAGCAAGCCATTTAACTTTTTACTTAAACTTCCTAAGTCACTATTCTTAGCAGAGAGCTCTTGCTGCTGTTCTGCTAACTTTTGCTCTGTATCTGCTTTAATAGAATCTAACTTAGTTTTTTCGGCAAGTACCTCGTTTTGTAATTCTTCTAAACGGGCTTTGTTTTGTTTGTTGATGATGATATCAGAATTTATATTAGAAATAACATTTAGAGAGTCATCAAAGTACTTTTTTAAGTACTCGGCTCTCTCTGTTGTTGCTAATAAAGAGTTAGACTGCACAATTGCAGTCATGACATTATTTGGGCCTTTTTTATAAAAATTGCGAATAGTTCTATCTCTAAGCACAGTTTGGGTAGTTAAAACACCCGACTTAGTATTTATATCGTAAGTAATACCATCTATTTGGTTTCCTATATTACTTATTTCCACTTCTATCTGTTTTATAGAGAAAAGTATTTGGCTTAAAGAACCCGACAAGTTTCCAACCTCACCTTTTATTTTAGAAATTTGATCCGATAAATTATCAATTTTATTTTGGGTTTTTTGGATATCCTCTTCAACCTTTTGTAGGTCATCCTCGGCAAAAATATAGGCAGAATTATTGACTATAAAAGTCGATAAACCTAACATTAAGGTAACAATGATTAAAAAACTAATTCTAGGCAGTTTCATATTTTTTATTATAACCTTTTTATGGGGTTTTTTGGATGTCAAAAGTATCTATGCGGAGACAGCTACCTATAACTGTACAGCGTCAGGTTTTGTGTCGGTAACCTCCGAACCACCTGTGGGAGGTCAAACCAGGGTAATCGCATCAGTAAATGGCCTAGATCCGCTATCCTGGAACCAATCAGAATATCAGATGGAAATTCAGGCACGAACAGCTTCAGGGTGGCAAACTATAAACCCCAGCACTGCTAAAATCGGAAAAAGCGGTTCAGGAACGACTGCAGGTAACTACCCCTCGGACAGTATAAACTCGGGCAATCTGAGAGTTATTGTATGGCACAGAAATAACCTATTCTTTGCAGATGATTGCTCCGTAGCAAGCACTTTTGCTGCAGCAAACCCCAATCCTGTTCCGGCACCAGCTCCGGCACCAGCTCCAGCACCCGCACCCGCACCGGCCCCTTCAAGCTCCCCCTCGTCCGGTTTAAGTCCAGATCAGGCTTTGGATAAAGTAAAAAATATGGTCGGTTGGGTTTATAATTTAGCTTTTCCAATTGCAATTATTATTGCGGTTGTAAAAATACTTATTAACTTAATGGCGCTGGCTACAAGTTCGGGAGATCCAACTAAATTACAACAGGTAAAAGAGGAGCTCTATGCGATATTAATGGGATTGTTAGTAATTGGCGGTGCGGCTACCTTAATTAATATTCTGGGTAATGCCATGGGAATATAGACAGAACATTTGATTTAATCGGAGTTATCTAATATTATTTAATAAGTTACAGTAAATTTTTATATTTTATGATTAACATTAACGAGCTTTTAAGTTATGTAACTTTAAGGGTAGCCCATGCAGGTACAGCAATTGACTTACCGGATACTGGGGGAACTAGCACCGTGTTTGGAAGTTTAAGTGCATTTGTTACTTTCATAATTAATTTGGTTTTTGGTGTAGGTATATCCATTTCGTTAGTATTTTTAATTGTTTGTGGTATAAAATATGCCATGTCCAGTGGCGACCAAAGCAAAGCTGAAGAGGCACGAAACTGTATAACAAACGCCATTATTGGTGCTGTAGTTATTATTGCCTTTAGATTATTAATAAACTTGGCTTTAAACTTATTTGGATTCAAAGGAGTAGACGAACTACTACCAACTTCGTAGTATTAAACTTTAATCTGAACTTAAAACTAAAGCCTCTGCTTTTGCAGGGGCTTTTTTTATGCCCAAGTAGGTTTATTCAAAGGGTGCCAGTTTTAACTACACTTTAAAACTGTAATACTGTAATATAGGGATATGAACAGAGTACTAGCAAATTTTGGCAACCCAGACAACACAGCAGTTGGAAAACTTACAGACGTCACAAATCTATCGGATATCTTTGGAATACTGTACAACTTATTATTTGGAGTAGGGTTATCGCTTTCAATAATTTTTGTAATTGTTTGTGGTATAAAATTTGTCACGTCAGCGGGCGATCCCAATAAAAAAGCTGAGGCAGGTCAGTGCCTAACCTGGGCGGTTATATCTGCGATTGTAATTGTTTCGTTTAAGTTAATACCTTTCTTAATTTTTAATATCTTTGGTTTTGACGACCCTACAACAATAATAAACACATGAATTTAATTAATTTGGTTTTTATTTACATAAATGTATATGGCAAAAATTTTATTTTTGCAGCTTTTGAAGAACCCCCATTTACTCACGACCAGGCTGTAAAGGTTGACGAGGCTTTCAATAGTTTGGCTGGTGGTATAACAACTTTAATACTATCCTTAAGAAACGTGACCTTGGCTTTAGGTTTTTTATTTATTTTAGTTGGAGGAATTAAACTAGCGACAGGGCAAGGAGACCCGGAAAAAATTGCTTCAGGAAAACAGACACTTATGTGGGCTTTAGCTGCAATGGTTTTAGCTGTATCCTTTTGGGCCATTGTAAAAGTTGTACTAGGGCAAATTTTCGGGGTTACCGGGATAGGGGACGAAATAATGTTCGATGTAACCATACCCCATTTTTAGTTAAAATAAAAAACTTCCAGTAACTTCTTTTATAGTCCAATTTCTCTTATAATTAGGGCAATACATGTTTAAAAAATATCTAATATTCACCACTCTTTTAATAGCCATCTTTTTAAATAATACGACTCCCGTCTCTGCAGCCTGTGTGGATATGTTAGATTATTTTAAACCTAACTCAGATAAAGCAGTTTTAAGTAGCGGGGGCTTAACTTATGTTGTTGAAGATGGAAGGGTAATAGGAGGTAAACCAACATTTTACCTTGCAAAAAGTGCAGATGGCAGTGTTTACGAAGAATTCGCCTATGATGATCAATTTATTTATCACGGAAGAGATACTTCATGGGCAACAGGTCCTGGACAGGATGTTAGCTGTTTGGACGGCAGGGCAGCGGGTTTTACTATGGTAGACGGGTCCGTAGGCGGGTGTGGAAGTGTGGATTTACAAAATTACACGCCAGCCAAGTGGGTTAAAAGGAATATGTGTGAGGGCGAAACTATGTCTTCAAATCATACCGTTGTTGCCTTTGCAAAGGATGGAGCTACTTGTGGTTGTTGCGAAGCACCATTTACAGGGTCTGTATCTTTTAAAATGCGGTTCAACAAAATTTATAGTGTGTACTCAAACCCCAACAAACCCGAAATGCCACAACTTAATAACGTAATAGAAATAGAAATTGTTGAGGGAAACGGCCAGGGTGAAAAATTCTTATTTAATAAAGAATATGGGTGGGTAGGATTTATAAGACCTGGGGGAGAAACCAGTATCGCAGACGCCTTAAGACCAAAACCCGGTTCATCAATCGATTACTGCCCCTTTGTGCCAAACGATGGAGACGGTTTAAGCTGTGAAAGTCCCTTAGTGCTAAACGCAGATACCTCTTGTGCAACATGTTCAGCAGATGGGGAAGTTGAAAACGGGTCCAGTATTTGGCAAACCCTACTCGCAGGAGTAACAGCACCCTTTACCAGCAAGGTTAAACGAATGATAACTTTAAAAGACTACAAAGGAGCTATTCCTCCTATAGACAGCTACGCAAGCAGACAAAAAGGATCTGCAGAAGAATCTCCCTTAGCCTACTTTACCACCCACCTAAATCAAAATATGGAGTCAACCTATGGGGGAGCGCCCCAAACCGGGGGAGCTGGCGACGTAGAGGTGCCTCCAAAAATTGCAAATATAGATAGATTTTTACCTCCAGGAAAATCTACGACAGATCTACAACAAGAATATATCCGGTGTCTTGAAACCCCAACCGAGGTCGATATAGTAATTGAGGGAGCACCTAATTTAAAACACGCTGACATGCGGGTATACTGTGCCCAAAAAATAGCCAGCACAATTACCAATAGTTTTTGGTCTACACCCACAAATCAAATAAGCTGGATACCTCCAGTAGGATACACTAAAGAAGAAGCTTTTGGAGTTGAAAAAACTAAACAATATAATGAATACCTGGCGGAGGCACAAACTAATTATTTAGCAAAAAATTATAGTAACGAACAAAAACAAGAGATTGTATTTAACACTATAAAGCAAAGACAGATTAGTAATAGTATTAAATACGATCCAAAATATGCGCTGATAAATGATCCAAATAGCGGTAAAATTCAAACCGCCGCCGTAAGCCAAGGATTCACAGTTCCTGCCTGTATGTTTCCTGTGAGAACAAACGTTAAAACGACTTGTGAAGAACTTTTGGGACAAAGAGAGGTCAAGTTTGAAAGAGACATCGGAACAGCTAACTGTAGTAAAAATGCGGATGGGACCGGAGGGTGCGGGGGGAAAAGTACTGATATAGATATTGGAGTAGTAGTACAAGGATACGGAGGCTCAGATATTACACCCGGTATATCCATTATTGGCCAAGAAACAACCTGTGATGCAAACTGCGCACTAAAACAAAATTCCTCAGGAAGCTCTTTAGCTAATAATGACAGTATAAAACTAGCATCCACTGTTGGGGGCTATAACGGGGGGTATAAATCACCGGGCTACACTGCTTTAACAAGTACGTTATATACAGCATTTACACCACCAGGTGTAAAGGCTTTAACAGAAATGGCTGAAGAAATACCGATCAATGTAAGTGCTAAAAGTTCTGGTTTATTTTCGGGTTTAGGAAATTTAACCTCAAACAGTAATCAAGAAAACAGTGTTGCGGGTTTTGCAAAAAAATGTGCCCTACCCAAACTTACTTCAATATCCCTAGCCCCAGGAACCGATGAGGCCAATAATTTAGAAAATTTCCTGTACCAGTGCGAAGGTGAGGCAGGAATAGCTACCGACAGTTATTGTGGTAGTGTAAATAATTCAATGAGCAATAGTAGTAAAAACTTCACAATTACTAGAGGCGGAGTAGATTTAAACGTGGATCCTAACAATAAATATTATTTTTTAGACAAATCTTCAGACTTAAAGTTATCTGTAGCTAATAGGTATGTGGATGGCGCAACTTTAATTTTAAATCACCAAGTGGTAGTGATGAACCCAGGGCAAACATCTGCATCAAGATGTGGCAATACGCTAGAGGAATCCAACGGAACCTTTTATCAAATTATGTATCTACCAAGGGCGTTGCCTCCGGAAATAAACGTTTCAAGCCATGCAGACTGGCTTAACTATGCGTCCGTTCTTGAATATAAGGGAACGGGATATACAAACTCGGTATCAACTTTCAATGTTAAAGAAGGGTATTACAAAATTCAGGTAAAACATTTTCCTTGCTTACACGATGCACAAAGTTACCTGCCAGACAGTGGTGTTATTAAAATGTTTAAAGAAAATACAGATAAAAATTTTTGTGCAAAGATAACCAATAACTCCAATATGCCAGGTGGAGGTTACGCAAGCCCGATTACCCACGAAAGGTACAATAACGACCAAACTCAGACCATGGGTTGTACCTTAGCTGATCCCTACAACGTACTTGCAAATAACTCGTGCGGTGGGCTACACGGAAATAACCCTGAGGATAACTTTTGGAGCCGAGTTACAGGTATAAAGTTGGGAGACGGGGATATAGTTTTTAATAACAAGTACACCTACTCAGCAGAGTGGTTAGTTAAAGGCAAAGAGATGTATACAAAAATGTTTGGTATAAATTTTGACGGTACAGGAAGTTGCAAAACTAGTTTTCCAACGACTTTAGTAGAGGTAAAAGGGGAAGAGTGCTTAAATTTAAGTAATAGAGATATTGGCCAAGTTAACCCAGGAGTGCCTGTAGACCCAGATATATCTATGAGCTTAGATCCACCTTATAGTTCACCCTCTAATTTACCTGCTAGCGGAAAAGCTATGTATTACTCACGAGGGGTGATGGATACAGCTATGGCAAACCAACGCAAAAACTACCCAGGAAAAATACCCGACGGTTTAAGTATGCAAAACAAGGGTAAATATAAGGGATTTGTAGCCCTACTTAGAGCAGGAGATATTGGTAGAGAAGTTTACATAACAAATCCTAAAACTAACCAGGTAGAAGGGCCTTTCTTAGTAGTAGATGTTGCAGCAATGCATGACATACCCTCTCTGTTACAAAGAAACTGGGTAGTAGACGTTGATTACGATACAGCTGTAAGGTGGGGAATGGCAGGCGTAGGTCCGGCCAAGGTATCTGTTTACGAATCAAATTAATAATTAATATCTACTGACTAACCGGCATAAAGTTTACCTCACTGTTTAACAGACCTTGCACGTTTTCTACACTCCCACTAAAAGCGATTTGTGGTACTAATAAACCACTAAAAGAGTCATAGATATAAACCAAATTAGGGTCTTTACTACTTTCAAATTTAAAGTCGCTGGTTTTTAAAGTAACATTACCATCGAGCACTAAGGCAGTTAAATTCGCATCTAAGGAAATTTTTGGAACTAAAAAATAATTCTTTGCTTCAAAAAACCTGTTCCCCACAACATCAATTCTTTTTGGAAAAAAATTTAATATGTTAAAGTCTACTGTTTTCTCAAACTTATTATAAATGGCAGAAACAGAAGATTGGCCATATTCATCAACAAATAAATTACCGTTTAAATAAACCCCATAAGTAACCTGAGAGTATAAAGTTCCCATATTAGAAAAGGCTGCGGGAACAAAATACTCATCACCCCCTAAATCTATATCTCTTTCCGTAAGCTTTTTAAGGGAAAAGCTATACACACTGCTAGTAGAGGCACCGTTTAAAAGGTAGGTGTAGGCAGAAACAAATTCATCTAGAGTACCTTCTTTAGTACCCTTTACACTGGTAATGTTTGAAAAATTTAAATTTTTAAAGCGGGGGTTCTTAGCTAATTCTTCAGGTTTATACTGAATAACTGAATAAATAAAAGATCTGTTATTAATCTCTGTAAGATCACTTTCCGTAACCTCTTTTTTAACTTTAACCTCATTACCATAAAAAACGGCAGGTAACTGAGGAACATTTTTATCAAAATTTTGCACTACCCTATTGGACTTACTTACAACATCCTTAACATCTGTAAGATTTTCTTGTTTTTCTACGGAGGTTGTTTTGGTAACCGGCTTGCTAAAAAACCGAGACAGATAACTAGAAAATAAGGTGCCCACTACAACCAAAACAATTAAGATTAAAACAAAAAAAGCATATTTATTTTGGCCAATTACTTGCTTTATATTTTTAAGGAAGATAAGGTTCATATTCGGCATAACATTCTCCTCTGCCATTTAAATTACTACCACTCACACCACCACATAAAGTACCACAGCTGAATACCGAACAAGGGTTTACCGCAAAAGCCGAACCCGTTCCACCAGACCTTATTTCGTAATGTAAATGCGGGCCAGTGCTGTTACCAGTACTTCCAACCAGCCCCACCTGTTGCCTGTGTATAACTGTTTGACCTGTCGTTACATCTATTTGACTCATGTGGGCTAAATATATGTAAATATCCGCGCTGTTTGCTTTTAAAACCACCAGGTTACCATAACCACTTGTATTCCAACCTGCAGAAATCACTGTAGCAGAACCGTTATAAGGCGATAAAATAGGGGTTCCAGTAGTAGCTCCGTAGTCTATACCCGTGTGAAAATTATACTTTGTAGACCCTGCCTGTGTAAAAGATCTCCAGCCAAAGCAGGAAGTTTCGGTAGGAGCCACAGGATTTGCGTCTAGTCCAGAGGCAGAACTACCGGCAAAGTTAGCTGCACCTCGGCAGGCCAAAGTTGGGTCATCAAAAATGCTTCCCATGTAGGCCGTTGCTCCAAAATCTCGATCATCCTGAGCTACACTACCCCCTAGTATCATTATAATAAAAACAAGAATTATAGCTAAAGCGTAAAGCAGTATTTTTACTACAAACTTAGTAGGGTTAACTATTAAATCATCAACTAAATTTTTAAATGCATAGTAAACACCTTTTATATCCCCCTTAAGTAAACTCATTGCCGATTTAATTACCGCTTGACCTACCTTCGCTATTATTAGGGCCAGTAAGGCGGGTACGGCCTGTGGACCTGTCAACCCTGCTGGTAAAAACTTAGAAAACACACTACCCAGTTTTCCTAACGCGGAGACGATAGCTTTATAAAAAGCTTTGTTTGCATACTTCATTCTCCACAGTCTTAAAAAGACTTTAGCCTGTCTAACTGGACCGTATCCAGGCTTGTTATACCTCCACAACCTTCGAGTAAATTTTCCAATGCCAAAACTCTTAATTTTAAAAACTCCGTATAAAAGTTTATGTTCTAACGTAGCAAAAACGGTGCTCTGTACTGCATTAAGCTTGGTTGCTACCCAAGGCAGGACTGCCATATACTTTACTAATTTCCCATCTCGGATAAATTTCTGCCCTAACAGGAGGGTAAGTGATAAAAAGTCGTCCCTGTCTACACCTTTTTTTTCTAAAGATTCTAAAGTTTTGAAAATCGAGATAAAGGATTTCTTCAGAACTGCGGTATCCCCCGTATATCCGGTAAGATTACCTCCAGCTATAAGCGCATCTATAAAGTCCGCATTTTTAGTTAGTTCCCATTGCTCGTACCAGCCCTTGAAGAGGTCGTGAAAATTACTAATGTTAACTACACCACCCACAGCGGGCACATTCGAGGACATTGTGTTTAGCGCAGCAAGAACATTGACTAAACCATCAAGCTGTCTTGCGGAAATATGCACCCTCCCCATATCTGTACTGCTAAAGCTGTTTTTAAAGGAAGTAAACTTATTTTTAGTTTGCAAGTATGTTTCTCCCACAAATAAACCGATTTTGTTACCACCAATTTCTGCAACATTTAATCCGTTGATAAAGTCTCCGGGATACAAATACTCTTGCTGGCTTAAAAAAGCGGTGAAAAAGCGGTGAGTTGCGAACTCAGTATAACCCTCCCCTGTTAAACCAATAAAATCCTGGGTTTTAACACTTGCGGTTTTCACTAGATTTCTAAGCTCCCCTAGATTACTAGCACCAAAAGCCCTAAGTGGTAATTTAATTTTATCTAACTCCTTTTGTATGGGAGTATACTTTGCTAATAGATCCCACTTACCCAAAAATACATAGGGTTTATAGAGATCCCCTTTTAGCACGGCGTCTAAAAATTCCTGCTGAGCCAGCATAGTGTTCCGAGTCTCCACGTAGTCCCTCAAGCCTATGGCTCGGGATAATCGTCTTCTAAAATCGCCCCTCTGAGCTATGGGTATACCTGCAGAAAGAGTATCTAATATATCTTTTCTACTCTCCTTAAGTAAGGTTAAGCTGTCATTAACCAAGACTTCTTTAGCTTTCATCACGGCATCATCGAGGTTTGCAAAAGACTGCTGAGCTAGTAAAAAGTCTCTACTCTTAGCATCAGAAAAGGTCCCAGGTAATACTTTAGGGTTAAAAGCTCCTTCTGAAAGCCACTCCCCAAGTCTTTTATCTTTCTTATCAACACCGATTGAAAAATCCAGAACCTCTCTAGCTGCTGCTGCACTAGAAAAACCTAAAGTTTTCCAGTTATTTCCAGTTAAAACATAATTTTTAAAATCCTGATAATACCTAACATCTTTGCCACCCATACTATCTAAAAGCTTTCTTGCCTGTAGTTTTGATTTAACTATCGCTCTGCTACCGCTGACTCCCTGAACCATGTCGCCAAGGGTATATCCTTTGACAATTTCCGCGTCTAGTTTGGTAGCATAAGTAGCCGCAACACTGTCTGTGGACAGAAATCTCTCTAGGTTAGGGTTAATCGCCCCTGCGGAGGCAATTATTCCACCAGGAGACTCCATTGCCGTGTAAAGTTGGGTGTCATTAAAGAGCGGTTTACCATAAGCATCCACCCAAGTCCCCCCTTGATGGGCAAGTTCTTTCTCCATCAACTCTATAAGTTTCTCATCGACACCTGCCCTCGCACCCACCCTCTTCCCTATAGACTGGCTTTTTTCAACCCACCCTTCAATAGACTTTGCGTAGTCCTTGTAGCCAGAAACCCCATCAATACCTATTGCCCCTTCTAAGGTAATGGGGTTTCCTCGAAGCGTATGGGTAGTTTTGGAGGTAAGGATTTGATTATTTACAATGTAACCCGTTCCCATATGTTGCTTATCCACGTTTCCCGACATAATCTCCCGTAACATCTTCATTTCAAGCTCGCGCTCGATATCAGACCACTGTAGAACTCCCTTAGCCCAGTTATTTAGTGTTTTCTTTGCCTGCTCTCCTGGGTTTTTCCAATCTGCAGGGTTTAAAGAAATCTCTACCTGGACACCCGCCAAATCCTGAAACTCGTCCTCTCCGTAATTTATTAAACCATTTGCAGCTTTTTCAGAAGTGGCATTAAAAAGAGCTTTTTTGTAGGTATCGATATACATCTCCTTCGTCTTAGAAGGAAGGCTCTCAAAATACTCGAAAGATTCTTGGCTTAAAACACTTTTTAAAACCTGAGACTCAAAAAGCTCGGTAGGGATATTTATCTGTGCGCTTGGTGTTATTGTGGGCCCAGGGTTCATGGGTCTTCCTGGACCCCTACGAGGACCTCCTCTTTTTTGTGCCATATATTATGTATATGTTAACTTTTAGCACTTTAAATAACTAGTAAATTAAAGGTTTATTTATTAAACTGTAATCAATGAACAAATCTGGCTTAAAACAATTCGGCAAACTATTCATCTTATTTTATATTTTCATTTTTATACTAACTGCATTTTTAGTAAAAACAGGTATAGCAAACTATAAAACTCACGTTGGAAGATATTGGGAAGACGAAAAACATTTGGCCATGATTATGCCCAACGCAGGGGATCGTTTAAACAATAATGTATACGCCTTATCAGTACCTGGATGGGTACCTTGGTCTGGGGGTATAAATGCTAAAATTGCGGGAATAGAAGCAGCTTACGACTGTGTGTCTAACATACAAGGTTTTGGTCAATGTGCTACCACCGGAGTTGCGGAAACTGCAACAGTAGCCTTTCAAGGGGGAACTTACTCCGAGTGTAAAAAAGTAGCAGAAACTGCGGATTTAAACTCAGGAACTTTAACAGAAACGGAGAAATGTCCTATTGAAGACTCCATGCTAAACAAGCTAAATAGCGAACAAACTTCCGATACAATCACTATGGCAAAACCCATAAAAGGAGGGTTTATGGGCTTAACAACCTACGTTACTAAACAAGTATCCTTAGAAAGCGAAAATTTAGCCAATACCACATACTATGCAGACTACATGCAAGAACAATTACCGATTTTCGGGGCTAAAACTGCTAAAGCATATACTTGGGAAGGGTTCTTAACCGACACTACTTTAGGAGAGGGGTTTTTTAATATCTGGAAGACAGCCCTTAATTTTTCTTACTATTTAATAATAATTCCTACAGTAGCCTTTGGATTTGCAATAATGTTTAGAATGCAAATAAACCCACAAACTCAAATTACCCTAATGCGGGCTATACCTAAGTTGCTCATTACAATACTCTTAATTACTTTTTCGTACCCAATTGCCTCCTTAATGATTCAGCTAGCCAAGCCGATTACTGATGTAGTTATAGGGATGCTAGCCTCTTTTGGAGATGCGGCTACAAACAGCATGAGCCCAGAGCTCCAACAAGGGGCATCTGGAAATTTTATAATGTTCATGCTTTTGTATACTGTAGTTGCCAGCTTAGGTGGAGGGTTTGTAGGAATAATAATATTTGTAATACTTCTTGTTATGTGGGTAATTTCAATGATAAGGTATTTGTTCGCAATAGTAATAATAAGCTTTAAAACAGGTATTTTAATAGCCTTTGCCCCTCTAATTCTTTTAGTTTCGGCTTTTCCTGGCAAAGAAGGCATGATTAAAACTTATTTTATGAACTTAGCCAGTAAAATCTTTGGCCTAAGTGCAATATCCGTAATGTATGCGGCTTCTTTTTATGTAATATTTATAGGATTTGCAAGTGCAAAATTCATAGTTATGCTGGCCTCAATATTTATGAGTATCGGTATAATGTGGAACTCACCCAAGGCCCCAAAACATTTAGAAAAAATGTTGGGTGTAGAACCCTTATTTGGAGGGGGAGATGCGGGACCGCCAAAAAGAAAATAGAAAAACATAGTAAAGTCGCTTCCTGCAAAAGCTTTAATAGTTACTTACCTCCTGTTTACTGCTAAAATTAGGTTATGCAAATTGAGTCTGCCAATAAACAACACCCTATTCCTCAAAATGTTATGGACGTGGAGTTCAAACTTATTGGGGATTTAACTGTTAGACAATTTAGCTACTTAGTAGTATTTGGCATCTTAATCCTCATAACCTTTAAAATTAGCTTACCTGGGATTTTTAAATACCCCTTGCTTTTAATTGAAACTTTAGCAGGGCTTGGATTTGCCTTTTTTCCAATGAATGATATTACTCTAGATAAGTGGGTAATAAACTACATCAATGCAATCAAAAACCCAAGGCTTAGAGTTTGGCAACACACTATAAATATTCCAACCTTTTTTACATTGGATGTCACTAGAAAAACCCAAAGCAGTAATCAACAACCTTCCTATAACCAAAAAAGAGTAAGTATCGATGATTTTTTTGCTAGTCAAAAAGACAATAACCAAACTCAAACACCAAAAGATTTTGATGATGACACCGACTTAAAAACTAAGGAACAAGAATTTTTTAACCAAATAGGTGTAGCTACTAAGCCCAAAAAAATTAGCGATTCTGAGCAATTAAATTTGGCTAAATCATTACATCAGGACGAACACGAATCCAAGCAACAGTTTGTTAATCACACGCCACCGGTTACTACTAATCAGTTACCTATAACCCCTAGCAAAGATACTAAACCAGAAAACAAGATAGAGATTAAGGTAAACTACAGCAAAAATATGGAAGAAATGAACCAGCTAAAAGATAAACTAATTAAGGAGATAGAAAAAAATAAGTATAAAGTAATTGAAGGTAAAGAGGACATACTCGAAGAAAACTCACAGCAAGTACCTCAATCAAATGTAAAGGTAGTGACAGATAAAGCCGAAAAAGTTGGGTTAGTGCCCCCACCTACTACACCTACGATACCTGCTTTAGAGCAAGTTAAACCCGATATAAAAGTTAGTGCTCCCGTTGTAGAGGAGTTAACTACCCCAGTTAAGGATAAAGAAAAGGAACCTACTAGCGTGTTTAGTAGTTTTTTGCACAGTTTGAAATCTAACAAACAAAAAGAAGGGAAAGAAATAAAGGAAAAGCCTAAAACTCCAGATAATAATAATATAAAAACAAGTGCACCAACTGGAGCTATCTCTACAAACCCGGTTAAGGCAAATATAATAATTGGAACGGTAGAGGATAAACAAGGAAACCTGCTTCCAGACTGTATTGTTATAATTAAAGACTCTGATAATGAGCCGATGAGGGCCTTAAAGACTAATAATTTAGGGCAGTTTGAATCCTCTACATCCCTTGAGAACGCAGATTACAGAATAGAAGGTATTAAAGAAGGATATAAATTTACACCAGTTGCGGTTAGTGCTTTAGGAAAAGCCCTAGATCCAGTAAAATTAATAGGAGAAAAAATATTATAACTGCCTGTAAATAAATAATAACCCATGGAAACCACTAAGGTAAACGCATCTACACAAGAGCATTTAGATATATACGATATAAAAGAAGATATGGTGATCTTAAAAAACGGTGCCGCATCCGCTGTAATACAAACTAGTGCTATTAACTTTGAACTTCTGTCACAAAGAGAACAAGATGCAGCTATTTTTGCATACTCAGGACTTTTAAACTCTATTAGTTTTCCTATGCAAGTCATTATTAAAAATAAAAAAATGGATATTTCTAACTATATAGATAAAATATCTGAAGCAAGAAAAAAAATTGAAAGCCCCTTGCTACAAAAGGCAGCGGAAGACTATCAAAACTTTGTAAGCGGGATAGTACAAAATTTTGAAATTTTAGACAAAAGCTTTTATGTCGCAATCACTTATAACGAAGGTTTAATAGTACCCGGAGAAAACCCCTTTAACTGGTTAAAAGATCTACTTGGTTTTGGACACAGGGCTAAAAGCCAAATCGATGTTGCCGACATAGCGGCAAAGGCTAAAAGCCAGCTTTCACCAAAAACAGAGCATATTGTAAAAGAGTTTAGAAGAATAAATATTCAAGCAAAAAGACTTAACACAGAGGAGCTAATTAAGTTATTTTATGAATATTACAACCCAGAAAGCACTATAAATAAAGAGGCCCAAGAAAATGTGGCAGATTACACTACCCCTATGGTAGAAACTTTACAAGATTAAAATGAAAATACCTTTTTTAAATACAAAAAAAACAGCTACCTTACCTCCCCCAGTACCTCAAAAACCGGGGAGTACTAATGTTACAAGTTCCCCAACGCCGTTAAAAGAGGGGATTAAAACAGCAGACATAAAAATAAACACTAAAGAGGCCAAAGTGGATAAAGCAGTAAATACTTTTTCTGCTGGTGTCACAGATATTAAAGATATAATAGCTCCGGCCTCAATCTATGTAGATTTTAACCACTTAAAGATTGGAAACAAATTTTACAGAAGTTTTTTTATCTCGGGATACCCAAGATATGTTGGAGCTAATTGGTTAACCTCCTTAATCAATTTTGAGCACCCTGTAGAACTCTCTATGTTTTATTACCCCATAGAGGCTAAAGGGGTTTTAGAGGATCTAAGAAAGAAGATTACAGAATTTCAGGCTACACTTTCAACAGACAGAGAAAATGGCAAGGTGATGGATCCAAAGGTTGAGGCTGCCCTTAAAGACGCGCTCGCCTTACAAGATAAATTAGTAAAAGGAGTAGAACGATTTTTTCAATTCTCTTTTTACATCACAATTCCAGCCGATTCACTAGAAGAGTTGGACAATACGACCAAGATGCTTCAAGGGGTTTTGGGAGCACTGCTTATTGTAGCTAAAGAAAGCACTTTACAAATGGAGCAGGCATTTCAGTCAACAATCCCACTTTGTGTAGATAAAATGCTTTATGTTAGAAATATGGACACCTCTTCTATTGCCACAACATTTCCTTTTACATCTAGTGAACTAACCAGAAACGAAGGAATACTTTACGGAATTAACAAACACAACGGCTCTTTAATTATCTTCGACAGATTTTCTTTAGAAAACGCTAATTCCTGTATTTTTGCAACTTCTGGTGCTGGAAAATCCTATCTGGTAAAACTAGAAATTTTACGTTCCCTAATGTTTGGCACAGAGTGTATAGCCATCGACCCAGAAAGAGAGTATAAATCCCTGTCGGAGGCGGTAGGGGGAGAGTTTATTGAATTTTCTGAAAACTCAGCTTCTAAAATTAATCCGTTTGATATACCGACCACAGATAATCAGGAGGGTGGGGAGCTTGCTGAAAATGCATTAGGATCAAAAATACTTAGCTTACACTCTCTGTTTAAAATAATCTTTGGAAATATGAGTAACACCGAAGAAGCTATTTTAGACAAAGCTATTGTAGAAACCTACCGACTAAAAGGAATCGGACCAGACCCTAAAACACACGCTAACGAATCACCAATTATGGAAGATCTTTACAAAGTACTATTAGGAATGGATGAGCCAGAGTCCAAAAACCTTTCGGCAAGGCTAGAAAGGTATGTTAAAGGTTCTTTAGCAGGAATATTTAATCAGCGAACTAATATTAAGTTAGATAACCCTTTTACAGTTTTTTCCGTTAGAAATTTAGAAGACGTTTTAAGACCCATTGCCTACTACATTATTTTAGACTTTATTTGGACTAAGGTGAAAATGAAAATGAAAAAAAGACTTCTTGTAGTAGACGAGGCTTGGTATTTAATGACCCACGAAGACTCCGCCTACTTCATGTACTCCATTGCAAAAAGAGCTCGAAAATATTATTTAGGGCTCACCACCATTAGTCAGGATGTTAACGATTTTTTAAATTCCGAACACGGCCAAGTAATCATAACTAACGCGGCTATTAAAATACTGTTAAAACAGTCTCCCAGCTCTATAGATAGATTATCCGAAGTTTTTCATTTATCTGAAGGAGAAAAAAGACTTCTATTGTCTGTTGGGATAGGGGAGGGACTCTTTTTTGCAGGTAATAACCATGTGGCTATGCAAGTTGTTGCTAGCAAAGAGGAACATAAAATTGTAACTACAAACCCAGAAGAAGTATTAAAAAAACAGGCAGGAATAAAAGAGGCGGAACTGAAATCTGAGATCACAGCAGGAAGGGCTTTAAACCAAGAAGATAAACCTAAAACAGAACCAATAAACGAAGAGGTGGTAAACAAAACTCTAGAACAAGTTCAAGAACCAAGTAATTCTATAGAGAATACAAATGTAAAAGATAATGTATCTAAAACAGCAGAAAGTAAACCATCCCAGGAATTAAAAAAGAACACAATTGCGCTGGAATAGTTAAAAAAGTAGTTTATTCCCAGTAGGGTTGAAGAGGTACCGCCACATGTAAATAATCTTTTCGAGTATCAGGAATAAATAAGGCGGGGGTAGTTTGTCCGGAACAGTGGACTGTTATATTTTCACAGCTTACATTGTTTAAAAAATCTAAAAGATAAGAAACTTTAAAGGCCATTTCTAAGTCATCTCCCTCAGAATCTATCAAGGTTAAACCTTGTTTGTGGCTTCCTAATTGAACATCATCACTTAGTATATTTAAGGTCTTTTCTTTGGTTTTTAGGCTCAGTCTAACTGCTTCAGTTTCTTTAGAAAATACAGAAGCAAGCTTAATCGCATTTAAAAAATCCCCATGGGGTAAAGTAAAATGGGATATAGGGCTTTTAGGTATAACACTTTCGTAATCTGGAAAATCACCATCTAAAATTTTAGATACAAAAAATAAATCTTCTAAGTCGAAAATTACATTCCCAGAGCTGGGTTGAAAGTCTATAGTAATATCAGACTCAGGTTTGGCCATTCTGATAACCTCTAACAGGTTTTTAGCCGGTACAATCATATCTTCCATGTCTTTTGGCATAGAAGTAAGACTGCTTAAAGGGAGTAATTTTCTAGATAGCCTGTAACCGTCTAAACCAACGAAATGTAAATCCTTACCTACAGTTTTTAGTAAAATTCCTGTCCAAGCTGGCCTCATATCATCTTTGCTTGAAGAAAAATGGGTTTCATCCACCGAGGATTTTAGTACTGCAGCGGAAATTTTCATTTTATTCTCGCTAAGAGTGTAATTAATTGCGGGGTACTCCTCGGCACTCATACCGTTAAAAGAAGCTTTTGCCGTTTTTGTTTTTACAGAAAAAGATTCTCCTTTTATTTCACCTTCAATGTACTCATCCTTTAGACCGTTTACAAAGTCATAAAGAGATTTGGCTGGTACAGTAATACTACCTTCCCCTTCAATTTTACCGCCTACCCAAGTAACAATGGACTTTTCTAAATCACTAGCAACAAGCTTAAGACGCCCACCATCTGATTCCAATAAAACATTCTGTAGTATAGGCAAAGAAGATTTAACAGATATAGCCTTTAGAGTAATGCTTAAGGCTTTGGCAAATTTTTCACGCACTAGAGTAAACTTCATTAAGGCAAGTGTATAATTTTATAGAAATTTAATCCAGAGAGGTTTTAGTTTTAGGTAGCTTATTTTAAATCAGACTTAGAAACAACAACTCGTCTTTCCATATCTTCGCCAATACTAAACGAAACTACATCTTTGTACAAAGCTATTTCTGTATGAATAACTCTTCTTTCTACAGGTTTCATAGGAGGAAACTTATAAGTACCCCCTTCACTGGATATCTGCAGCGCAACAGATTTCACTCTTTCTCTTAGTTTGTCTTCTCTATCTTTTCTATAGCCACCAATATCCACAAAAATACTAAACTCACCCTCTATATTTCTAGATACAAAAGCGTAAAGGATACTTTGGATCGAAAAGATATTCTCCCCATGATAACCAATTAAATTACCAAAATCCTCCCCTTCGATTTCCACTGATAATAAGTTTTCTTCGGAATCGAAGGTAGTAACTATATCAAAATCACTAACATCTAAACTCTCTAAAAGAGACTTTAAAAATTCGTTTATGCTGTTTATATCTTTATCTCCCATATTTATAAAATAAATTAACCTTTAATAATGTACTTTTTTAAGGCCCAATTCTGTAAAATAGTATACAAGCTACTGACAAACCAATACAAGGCTAAACCAGAAGGAAAGTTGATAGTAAAAAATACAGTCATAATTGGAAACATATATAGCATTTGGGATTGCATTTGAGTAGCTATATCATCCACCCCAGATTCGGTTTTTTTTGCAATCTTTTCAGCGGCTTTAACTTTAGGCATCATATACTTAGATGCAAAAAATTGAGCTATACCCGTTAAAACAGGAAGTATATAGTAGGGATCTTTTTTAAATAAATCTAAATAGAGAAAATAATGGTTTATAGGGTTTTCCCTTAAAATACTAGAATAATAAAAGCTAGGGTCTATAGTCCCGTCAAAAAGGCCCCTAAAAACATTAAATAGGGCTAACAGAATAATCATAAACACTATACTGGGCAAACAGCCTCCTGCTGGACTAACTCCGTGCTTTTTATAAAGATCCATCTGGGCTTTCGCCAATTCTGACTTATCTTTATGCTTTTCTTTAAGCTTTTTTAAATCCTCATCCATATCTCCTTTTTTAAGAGACAGCCTAAGTTGAGGTATGCTAAGTGGGACTAAAATCGTTTTTAAAATAAGGGTCAGAAGAATAATAGAAATACCTAAATTACCGGTATAAAGCTCCAAAAAAACTAATGAGTTAAATATCGGCTTTTTTAATATTTCTATCCAAATAAAATTTAACATATTTATATTATTTTAAGGGGTCATGGCCCCCTTTTGCAAAGGGATGACACCTTAAAAGTCTTTTTATACCTAAATAAAAACCTTTTATAACACCATACTTATTCACCGCTTGATAAGTGTATTCCGAACAAGTCGGATCGTAAATACAAACTGCAGGATTACCAAATAACTTCCCTAGATACCCCTGATCAATACTAAGATATTTTTGATAAAACCTTATTAATCTCGAAACTGATTTTTTCATTTGTTAAATCCTCTTTTTTAAGGGTATCTTTTACTATAAATACGTAATGACCCTTAAGTAATTCTAAACTAGTATACTTTTTATATAAGGTGGCCTTAATATGCCTTCTTAAAAAATTTCTATCCGTTGACTTACTCAAAAACTTTTTACCTACTATAAAAGTAAACTTAGTTGTCTCGTTAGAATAAAATTTAAGTTTTAAATAAGAAGAGGTAGCAGACTTGTCGGGATATTTAGTCTTTAATAATAGAACCTCGAAAGACTTTAGTCGTAACTCTTTGGGAAGATTCACCCTAAAAGTTAGCGCCCCTTAAATTTGGGGACATCTACTGCTAACTTTTTTCTGCCTTTAGTACGGCGTCTTTTAAGCACATTCTTACCTCCAGGAGTCTCTCTCCTAGCCCTGAACCCGTGCTTCTTTCTTTTTCTTTTACTGCCTTTGTTATCGGCTCTTTTAGATCCCATGTTTAAAAAATAAATTTACACTAAAGACTGCAGTAAAGATAATAGCACATTTTCTTTTAAATAAAAGGGAATGTTAGTATAAGTATAACCAAAATGAAGTAAAGGTATAAATTAAGTATATTGTTTGACAAAGAATGTGGATAACTTATTATTACAACACGGTATTTAGACTGTATAAATCTTCTAAATGCTCCTGTTAAAGCCCTTATCAAATTGTGCCCTAATCTTAAACTATACGAATGGAACCCGAAAAATTGTGGAAAAGTGTACTAGGTGAGCTGGAGCTAGCGGTCTCCCCAACTTACTACAATACTTTTTTTCCAAGCACTAAAATTACAAAAATTGAAAACGAGAGTATAGAAATTTTTTGCCAAAACAATGTTTCAAAGGAAATTCTACAACAGAGGTATAGTAAAGACATAAAAAAACTGATAAAAGATAGGACTGGACAGGAATTTGACATTATATTTACTACTAAAAACTCAGTAGACCAGGGGAAGTTTATTACGGATGCACCCCTTTTTGGCAATAAGAATACAAGTACCGTAAGAGAACAAGACTTAGAACAAAGTAGGCACACCTCAACGAACACACCCCTAAAAGAGACGGTAAGCAATGGTTTAGTTAAAGAATATAACTTCCAAAACTTTATAGTAGGCCCTAATAACAGATTAGCTTATACCGTTGCCAAAACTGTTGCCGAAAACCCAGGTAATAGTTATAACCCCTTCTTAATATACTCGGGTGTTGGACTTGGAAAAACGCATTTGCTACACGCAATTGGGAATGAGATTTTTAAAAACCACCCAGATTACAAAATCGTTTATTGTACCGGACAAGAGTTTTTAAATGACTTAATGGAGGCCCTACAGAACACTAGAACTAATGGTGGGACTATTAGAGACTTTAAAAAAAGATTCACAGACATAGATGTTTGGCTAATTGATGACGTACAAGTTATAGCCGGAAGAGAAGCAACTCAGGAGGAATTTTACTTCGCTTTTAATCATTTATATTTGAGCAAAAAGCAAATAGTACTCAGCTCAGATAGACATCCTTCAGAAATTAAGAAATTACACGAAAGAATATCCTCAAGATTTAATATGGGCATGGTTGCGGATGTACAAAAGCCGGATGTAGACGTAAGAACAGCTATTTTAAGAAACAAAAGAGAGGATTTGGGCATAGATATCGATAATGAAACCCTCGATTACATAGCTAACAACATTAACTCGAATATTAGAGAACTAGAAGGGGCCTTCACCCAGGTAGTTACTTATGCCAAAGCTATGAATATTAAAGCTAATATAAGTGCTGCCAAACAGGCTTTAAATAACTCTATAGTAACAAAAGAAGAAAAGAATATTAAACCTAACAAAGTTGTTAGGGAAGTATGTGAGTATTACCATTTAGAAACTCGAGAGGTTAAAGGTCCAAGAAGGACAAAAGAGGTAGTATTACCTAGGCAAATAATCATGTATCTTCTAAAAGAAATTAACCAACTTCCTTTAATGGAAATAGGCGTATTACTAGGAAATAGAGACCACACCACAGTTATGTACGGCATTGGAAAAATCAAAAGTGAGCTTAAAAACGACAACTTCAAAATTAAAAAAGATATATCAATAATTAAAGAAATAATTCTGGATAAGTAGAAAAATTTGTGGATAAAATAGGAGGACAGGGGATAAAATAGTTAATTACTAGAGGCTTTGTTAATAAGTACACACAATTTTCCACAAGTTCTCCACATAATTATTAGGGTTATTAACAGTAAAGAAACCCCATAAACAAAGGTGGTACGTAGTTTGTAGTAATGTAAATAGCTAAGGTAGGGGAGGTTGAATAATTAACATTGGCAAAGTGAGTTTTATGTTGTGAGTACAGAGGTTACAATGGTTATACACTTATTAACACTTACTACTACTAACTCTAATAAATTAAAACAAAAAAATTATAATAATAAGAACCAATGTTTAAAACTTTTTCCAAGATACATCTGTCTATAATATCTTTCTTTCTTATTAAGATAAGTTATTTATTAAAATTTTTTAAGTTAGGAAATGGCTCTACTCTTCCGGGGCTTTTACTTCAAAAGTTACCTTTAAATTATCTTTCTATCTACTTTAAATATTTTGATTCTAAATACATATTTATAACTGGGACTAACGGAAAAACTAGCACAACAGCTTTACTGAATCAGTTACTTTTGGAATCTGGGTACACAGTACTGTCTAATTTAACTGGGTCAAATCTAAAAAGAGGTATTCTTAGCGCTTTTAGTTTAGGTTTTAATAGTTATAAAAGACATAGCCCTAACTTTTGTGTGTTTGAAGTCGACGAGGCTAGTGTTCCAGGGATTATAGAAAGTTTTCCAAAAGACAAAGTTTTTAGCTTATTAGTTCTTAATCTTTCCAGAGACCAGTTAGATCGTTACGGAGAGATAGATATTTTAGTAGATAAAATTAACGATAGCTTTAAAGACTTTATTAAATATAATTTATTTCTAAAAAAAGATAACTACACTGCAAATTTTAATGAACCCTACTTTCTAGCTAATAAAGACTCTGGTGAGTTTAAAAAAGCATGTGTAAAGTTAAGACTTCTTACAAAGGATCATTTGATAGAAAATTTTAGCTTTATATTCACCCTTTTAAAGGAGCTAAAAGTATTTGTTAATTACGAAAAAATTACCCCCTTTAAGCAAGTCCCCGGCAGGGGTAATAATTATTATTTTAATGGTGTAAAAGTTAATCTTAATTTAACAAAAAATCCTGCTAGTTTTAATATTAATCTAAAACAACTGCCCGTAGAAAGTGAAAATATTTTAATTTATATGAACGATAATATACCCGACGGACACGATGTCAGCTGGTTTTACGATATAGACTATGAACTATTAAAAGAAGCTTTAAAGGGTAAGAATACTTATGTTGCCGGCTCTAGATCTACAGACTTTTTTAATTTACTAAATATCTTAGGTATACCCGCATTTAATTATAGTAATCTAAACAATACCTTATTGTTTTGTAGTAGCTGGGGTTTTAAGGATCTATATATACTATCTAACTATTCTGCAACTAGACATCTAGTAAAAGAATTTGCAGAAAATAAAAATGTATAAAATAGCCCATCTTTACCCAAAAGAGTTAAATTTGTATGGGGATAAAGGTAATATCTTGTATCTAACCTATTTTTTAAATCAAATTGGGATAAAAAGTGAGGTGACTGATATTGGTTTAAAAACTAATATCACCGAGGATTTTGACTTTATTTTTTCTGGAGGGGGCCCGGACTCTCTACAAAATCTAGTTTATAAAGATTTTTTAACTAAAAAAGATTTTTTAATAAAACATATAGAAATGAACAAACCCTCTGTTTTTGTTTGTGGATCTTTTCAACTACTTGGTAAATATTATTTAAATTCAAAAAACGAAAAAGTTCCTGGACTTGGTATTTTTAATTTTTATACTCAGTCCCCTTTAAATCAAAACAAGAGAATTGTTGGTAATACTTACTTTAAATTTAAAGAATCTTTTTTTGGAAATACAGTTGTCGGGTTTGAAAACCACAATGGGAGGACCTATTTAGAAGATAAACTTACACCTCTAGGAGAATCCTTTTCAAAGGATTCCGGAAACAATGATTTCGATAAAGGTGAAGGTTTACTTTATAAAAAAACTTTAGGTACCTACTTGCACGGCCCTTTATTTGTAAAAAATCCGAATATTTTAGAATTTTTGCTTAAAGATCTTTTTATAAGGCAAAAAAATCTAGATTTAAAAACTTTTTATCCCGAATTTGTCGCTCATCAAAATGTACTTAACAAAAAATTTTAAAACTAAATTACCTAACATTTACTTTGGTTTAATACTTTTAAATTCCTCAGTTAGTTTTATATTACCAAATAGTTATGTTAGAGGGGTTTTAGTGGATTACCTTATTTTTAGAGTTTACTTAAATCAAATATTTATCTTTTTCTTAATTATTTTTTACTATAAATATTTAGTAGTTTATAAAAAAGAAATATTAACTTCTCTTGTTGTATTGGGTTTTTTTATTTTAGTATCTAATAACCCCTCAATTACTCTCTTGTACATTTTAAGAAGAATTATATACATTCCTTTTTTGTTTCTTTTATTCAGACTTAAAGAGTTTAAACCCTCTTTTAAATTTCTAATTTCTTTAAATATTCTTTACTTAACGGTTTTAGTACTGCAGTTTTTATTTAATTCCAATATTTTTTCTTATTTCCCTTTCGGGTTTTATCCTTTTCACGGAGTTGGGGTTAGACTAGACTACCTATCTTGGTTTGGTATTAAAAGAGTAATTCCTTTAGGTAATTTTCCTCATCCAAATGTCTTTGCGGCTTTTTTAAGTCTATTAAATACTGCTTACTTATCTCTATTTTTTAAATCTAAAAATAAAAATAATAACTACATTTTAATTTTATTTATATTTAATATAACTGCCTGTCTCCTACTAGGATCCCTAACTGCCCTTTTATTTAATTTTCTTTTAGTTACCTACTTTTTATATATAAATAATAAATTTAAAATACTACCTTTTATACTGATTTTTATTTCTTTATTTTATATTTCTTATTTAGGGTCCTTTAAGATCACCTCTGTAAATTCTCGAGTAGATCAAATTAAGAGTGGTTATTATTTGATTAAAAAAGCTCCTATTATTGGGGTTGGTGTAGGTAACTATATTCCTAGTATTTTAGAATATGAAAATTTTATAGGGGGAATATCTGATCTTCAACCTGTGCATAATATCTTTATTTTGTATTTTGTAGAGACAGGTTTTTTTGGATTAATTACCCTTCTATATTACTTATTTAAGTACAAAAATTTTTTAAAATTGACTCCTTTTTTGCTTTTTATTATAGTTTTTAGTGCCTCAGACCATTTTTTGATTACTTTAAATCAAGGTTTGTTAATGCTTACATTGACTATATTTATGCATAAATCTATCATTAAAGAAGATGCCTAATAAAATTACCTCAGTAGCTCTACTACTATTATCCTCATTTGTGCTTGGTGGGTGCAGTGTTTTAGGTTTTCATATCCCTTTTACTAGCAAAGATTCAGATACAGTTAAAACACCTAGCGAGCCTATTACTCTTACTTACTGGTCTTTGTTTGAGCCTTATGAGGTCTACCAACCTTTAATTGAGGAATATCAGCAACAAAACCCTAATGTTACTATAAAATTCGAGCAGCGGAATTTTGATAACCTGTACACTTATAAAGATAGTCTTTTAGCAACTCTACAAACAGGTTCTAATAGTCCGGATATAGTGAGAATTCATGTGACTTGGCTACCTCTTTTTCAGAACAGCTTATCTCCTGCTCCCAGCAGTATAATTAGTTTTGATGAGTATTCTGCAGATTTTTATAACACAGCTGTTGAAAATACTATATTAAATGGAAAAATTTATGCTGTTCCCTTAATGTTCGATTCCTTATCCTTATTTTATAACAAGGATATTTTTGCTCAGAAAAATTTAAATCCACCAACTACTTGGTCAGACTTTTTAGATACCTCCGTAAATTTAACTGTTTCTAATTCCGGTCAAATATCTCAGTCGGGGGCTGCTTTTGGTTCTGCAGAAAATGTAGCATTTTTTTCGGATATAATCGGTTTGTTGTTACGACAGAGTAATATACAGCTTCCTAAAGACTTTAAATCACCAGCATTTAGAGACACTATTTTATTTTATACAAACTTTGTTAAGGAGTCTGGTGTTTGGAATCGAGAGCAAGCCTACTCACCTTTAGCTTTTTCTCAAGGGCGTACTGCTATGATGTTTGGAACTAGTTGGTCTCTTTTAGATATTTTACAAAAGACACCTAACCTAAAAGTTGGTGTTGCGCCAGTTCCTCAAGTTGTTTCTGACTCTAAACTTACAGAAATAAATTACTCTACTTATTGGGTAGAAAGCGTAGCTAGCTCCTCTAAAAATAAAGAAGAATCCTGGAAATTTATAAAATGGTTATCTCAGCCCGAGCAATTGCGAAAAGTTTATTCTAAGGCTTCTGATACTAGAACCTTTGGAGAGCCTTATCCTAGAGTATCTATGCAAGGTGAGTTAGTTAGCAACCCTTACCTTTCACCCTTTTTCGTTTACGCTCAAAATTCAGATACTATGCCTATTTCGGATAGATCCGGAAACAATAATTATGTGGATATTTTTAAAAATATTGTTGAGGGAGTGTTAAATGGCGGAGACCTAGATTCTTTAATAGATACTGCCGAAAAAGAATATAACCGGGTCTCTGGTTTTGTTCCTACCAACTAAACTCATTTTCTAATCTATCTTTTTATCCTATATAATAGCTCTATGTTAATTTTGGCCATCGAAACCAGCTGTGATGAAACTTCTGCAAGTGTAGTTAAAGACGGTATTGAAGTTTTGTCTAATGTTGTTTCTACTTCAAGTAATTTGTTTGAAGAAACTGGGGGAGTTGTTCCTGAAGTAGCTGCGAGAAAACAGGTTGAATATATAGTTCCCGTAATTCAAAAAGCTTTGGCGAAGGCTAGTTTAGATATAGAACAAATAGATAGTTTAGCAGTTACAGTTGGTCCTGGTCTTGTTGGGTCTTTACTGGTGGGAGTTACTGCGGTTAAAACATTGTCCTTTATTTATAACAAACCTGTAATACCCGTTAATCACCTACTTGGACATGTTTATTCTGTCTTTATAACCGAATATTTAGGTAAAACTGTGCAGCCTAAAAAACCAGATTTCCCGAATTTAGTATTAGTGGCTTCTGGGGGCCACACTGATCTAATTTTATTAAACGATAGAACCCAGGTCGAGTACTTGGGTGGTACAAGAGATGACGCCTGCGGAGAAGCGTTTGATAAAGTTGCGAGGGTTGTGGGCTTATCAAATTACTTAGGTGGTCCCATTTTGTCTAAAACTGCACTAGGGTCCGTAAAAAAATACGACTTTAGTTTTCCCCGACCCATGTTAAATTCGGGTACTTACGATTTTTCTTTCTCAGGCTTAAAAACCGCTGTGATAAATTATCTACAGTTTGATTTACAAGGTAGAAAATTAAACAAAGGCGAAGTTGCTAATGTATGTAAAGAATTTGAAGATTCTGTTACAGAAGTACTTTTAACTAAAACTCTAAAGGCTTTTAATGAATTTAATCCAAAATCGATTTCGGTTGTTGGTGGGGTGTCTGCAAATTCCAAATTACGAAACGTTTTTACTAAAGAGTTCGGAGATAAATTATTTTTACCCCCCCTGTCTTTGTGTGGTGATAATGCTGCGATGATAGGTTGCGCAGCTTACTATTTACAAGATTTATCTACAAGGGACTTGTCTACTTTAGATGCAAACCCCGGCCTCAGCCTTGAAATTTTAGGGTAGGGTGATAAAATCTCCGTACAGTAATGATTTGGATTTAATGTCACCAAATTTTTCCTAAAGGATGCTGGGGGAAGAAATTTTAAAATATTATTTTAAAATACTAGAACCCCTCGAGTTTAAATGGCGTCGAAACAGCCTTAAGAGTGTTTTAGAAGTATTTCTAAAAAAATAGAGTGGTACCGCGAAAAGCCTTTCGTCTCTATACTAGTATTTATAGTATAAAGTCGAGAGGCTTTTTTTGTTTTTAAAATATGGAAAAAATATATAACCACAAAGAAATAGAAAATAAAATGTATCAACTTTGGGAAGAAAAAAATGCTTTTTCTCCTGAGAAAGTTATTAAACTTCGAAACCCAAAAAACATAGGTGAGCCTTATTCTATTTTAATGCCCCCTCCAAACGCCAATGCCCCCCTGCACTGCGGTCACGCTACCTACGCCATTCAAGACTTAATGGCTAGGTTTAAACGTATGCAAGGTTTTGATGTTTGCTATTTTCCAGGCACTGACCATGCTGGTTTTGAAACCCAGTATGTTTATGAAAACAAGTTAAAAAAAGAGGGCAAAAGTAGGTTTGATTACGACCGTCAAACTCTTTACAGTTTGGTTTTAAATTTTGTTAAATTAAACAGTGATTTGGCTATAAACCAACTTAAAAAAATCGGAATAAGTGCCGACTGGAGGAGAAATACTTTCATGCTTGATAAGAAGGTAGTAGATAGGGTTTATAAAACTTTTATCAAAATGCATAAAGAGGGGCTAATTTACAGAGACGGCTATATGGTAAACTACTCGACTTTTTATGGTACCACTTTTAGTGATCTAGAAACGGAATACAAGGACTCAGTTTCTCCTTTATATTATATAAAATACTCAGTTAAAGGCACCGAGGAATCTATAACAGTAGCTACAGTAAGACCGGAAACTATTTATGCTGACGTAGCTATAGCAGTAAATCCTAAGGATAATAGATATAAAAAGTATGTTGATAAGGTTGTTATTAATCCCTTAAACGGACGAGAAATGCCTATTATCCAAGATGAGTATGTAGATATTGATTTTGGAACAGGGGCTCTAAAAATTACTCCCGGGCACGATATAAACGATTACAAGATAGGTAAAAAACATAATTTAGAGATTATTTCTTTAATAGATTTAGACGGTAAGTTAAATGAATTAGCAAAAGATTGTGCGGGTCTTTACCCCAACCAGGCCAGAGTTAAGTCTGTGGAGATTTTAAAGAAAAAGGGGGCACTTGCTAAAGTAGATGAAGCTTATGAAAATAGGGTGCTTATAGACTATAAAGATGGAAGACCTATCGAACCTATGATACTTCCCAATTGGTTTATAAATATGGAACAACTTTCAGAGGCGGCTATAAAATCGGTTGAAAACGAGGATATAAAGTTTAATAAAAAACTTTGGAAGAACGAAATCTTACGGTGGTTAAAAGAAAAAAAACCCTGGCCAATAAGTAGACAAACTATATTTGGTATAAGCATACCTGTTTGGTACCCTATTGAAGATAACGATAATCTACAAGTAACCTTTATTAACTCAAAAGGTGAGTCTAAGTTTGGAAGCATTAAATCTTTATTATCTATTTACAACTTAAAAGAAATAGAAGATGGGTTGCAAAAGGTAATTGTTCCTGCCAACGCAAAATATGTAGTTTCTGTAGATAAACCTGGTGATGGAAAACAATATTTACCTGAAACAGACACCTTTGATACCTGGTTTAGTAGTGGCCAGTGGCCTTTTACCACAACAGGGTTTCCAGATTCTAGTGATTTTAAAAAGTATTTTCCTACAAGTTTTATGGACTCTATGTGGGATATTATGTTTTTTTGGATAGCTAGAATGTTAATGTTTAGTCTCTATCTAACAAAAGATAGCAAAAAGGGTTCTCAAGTTCCTTTTAAAAATGTTTATTTTCACGGTGCAATCGCAGATAAGAGTGGTAAAAAAATGAGCAAGAGTAAGGGAAATACTATTGATCCTTTAGAATTTGTAGAAAAGTACGGAGCAGATGCTCTGCGTATGGGGATTTTAGTTGGTGGTAACACTGCTTCTAGGTACTCTCCTTTAGATGAAGACAAAGTTAGGGGGTATCGAAATTTTGCAAATAAAATTTGGAATGTAGCTAGGTTTATACAAATTAGCGAAGAAAATGCGGCTGTCCCATTTGGGATAGAGTTAACAGATAAAACTTTAAGATCGGAAGATATTAAAATACTTACTGATTGTAGTGCCCTTGTAGAGTCTGTAACTTCAAAATTGAATAAGTATAACTTTAAGCTTGCCGGGGAGGAAATTTATGAGTTTATCTGGAATAGACTAGCAAATCAGTATTTAGAAGAAATTAAAGATCGAAAGGATATAACTGCAAAAAGAACGCTAAAAGAAGTATTTAGTATTTGTCTAAAATTACTTCATCCTTTTATGCCTTTTGTAACTGAGGCAGCTTGGCAAGAATTAAAACAAAAGGGGGATTTAGATTTAATAGTTTCTAATTGGCCCAACTAAGATTTAGGTTATAGATCTTGGGGTTTAGCGAGCAAGTTTAGTATACGAGTGTTCGGGAATTTATTGCAAAATGCAAGATATTCCAACTTTACTTATCTTCTTTATCCTTTTTTTCCTCTTTTGCCTTTTCTGTTTTCTTTTCCCCTTCTTTCCCTTCTTCTCCTTCTTCTTCTTTATCTTTTTGCTCTGTAACTTCGATATCGTCAACATCCATAGGCTCTTCCTCCTCTACTTCTAGCATTTCAGCGTAGTCAAGCTTGGCTATAACTGCTTCTTTATCTTCTACTAAAAGAGTTACTTTAGTCGTATCTATATATTTTTCTAATTCCACTACTGTAAGCACATCTTCTATTTCTTTTAATCCCTCTATAGAAACTTCAATTTGGTGTGGTATATCTCTTGGCAAAGCCTCTATTTCTACCTCATCAAAAAGAACAATTAATATAGCTTTACCATTTTTAATTAGAGGATGGGTTTCTTCTCCTGTGTAAGTAACTGGTACTGATACTTTAACAGTTTCTGTTAAATCTACTTCTTGAAATCCTACATGAATAGGTGATTCTAGAACTGGATCATACTGCAATTCTTTTATCAAAACAGGTCTTGGAGTTTTTTCGCCAACAACATTTATGTCAATAATTTCAGTTTCCCCTGCCTTAGAAAAAGCTTTAATGAAGTCTTTTAAAACTAACTCTATTGAAAGAGATTCTTTACCCTTGCTAAATATAACTGCAGGTAAAATCCCCTCTCTTCTAAGTTTTTTAACTTTACTTCCTAGAACTTCTCTTTTTTTTACTTCAAGCTTCATAAAAGGTTTATATAATGATGTATTTGAACGTAGTTGATTTTAACTTCTTTTTCGTTTAAATACAAGGAAATTCTGTTAGTAAGCTTTATTCTTCCTCAATTATAAAATCTTTATTAATTATATAGTCTTTTTCAAATACTTTTTTGTCTGGAATATTTAATAAGATTTTAAAGCTGTAGTCCTTGGCACCAGGCTGTTTTTGTACCTTTAACCGGTAGGGACTTTCTAAAAATACTGGGTCCTTTACTTCGTAAGACAGGGTTACGAAAATTTCTTCTAAAGGTCTTACTGTAAATGGGATATAGACTACATTCACATTGTTGACTTTTTTAACAAAGATATTTCTAGTAATGTCTATTTCCTTTGAGGTGTCTATCTGCTTAACTTTTGCCCCTGTTACAAAACTTGATTCTGGTATGCCGATATTTAAATAACCTTGATAGTCTCCATAGGGCCAATTATAGTTATTACTAAAGTTTGAGATTGTAATAAATAGGTCATTAGATTTAATGCCTCTTCTTTGATCGTAGTTTACGTTAAGCTCAACTTTTTTTTCAGTTTTTTTATTAACTTTATTTTCTCCTAGATTACTTTCTAAAATGTATAAGTAATCTTTGGTTTTATCTCGATTAACAACATTTCCGTCTAATTCCAAATTTTGTATTACTCTTTGATAATCTAAATTTTTTGCATTAATTACAATATCTTTACTCTCCAAAATTTGTAATAAATTTAACACCAGATTTAAACTCATTTTGTCCTTCGTACTTAGCTTTTCTAAAACCTTACTGCCCAGTAGAGTTATAAAATTTTTCTTTTGAGTACTGCCTTCGTAGTAATTCTTTTCAGAATAAGTTTGTGCAAGAGTATCAAAATTTTCTGCCGTTACTTCTTCATTGTAGGTAGCCAGCTTTATGGGGCCGGTTATTTCCAAAAGTTTTTTTAGGCTATTAAGATTTACATACACTACGTAATCCAGCTTTAAATCTAGTGCTTTTTCAAAGTAAGCAGTTACTATTTCATCTCTTTGACTAGCTTCTAGAATTAAATTGGCATCCCTTGTGTACAAATAGTCGGTTTTAATAAAATTCATATACTCTTTGGGCATTTCTAAAAGTATGTTTTTATACTTTTCTTCTAGAGTTCCGTCTATGTTATAAATATCGTCAAAAATGTAATCGGTTATCTTCAAATTTTTAGTTTTAACGATTGCATAAGACCCTATAAACCCTCCAGAGGGTCTAAGTTCATTCGAATTTTGGATAAGTACTAAAGCTGTTTGCTCTGTTTTAGTATCGGGGTACAAAGATAGTAACTCCAGGTACTTAGTTTTTTCTTGTAGACCGTCAATAAGCTCCCTTTTACTGTTAAATAAGTCTCTCTCTAGGGGAGTTAAAAAATAAAGTGAGTCAATTTCTTGTGCATAATCTATGGCCTTTGTGCTTATACCCATAACTGAGGATATTGTTTCTTTATCTAACGTGCCTTTGGACTCTAAATCTCTATTTGTTAAATTTAAGGCACTTAGTGCATAATAAATGGCGTTGTAGGTGTTTTGGTAGTTCTCTCCAACTTTTGTGGGCATAGAAACAGCTCTTAGTTTATTTGCATAAAGGGTGGCCTTTTCAAAGTCCCCCGATTTTAGGCTTTTATATAAATAGTAGTTGTCTAGTCCCAAGTCCAAGGCACTTAAGAAACCTACAAAAACTAAAGCTATTATTAGTGTTTTAATTATTGAAAAAGTAGTTTTTACCCCTGATTTAAGCTGTATTTTAGGTAAGGAAAGCTTTAATTTTAGCTTACCCTTTTTTTTAACTTTTTTCGTCGGTAGAAAATCTTTGTTTAAGGTGGTTTTAATATAGGTACCTATTGTTGTTTCTGGTTTAAAACCAATTATTTTATTTGTCTCTACTTCAATTATTTTTTCGCTAAATTTATCTTTAAAGTTTTCTAATGGTTCTACAGAAAATTCGTAGTGTTCTGCAAGCCTACTAATAATTTCTCCTTCCCTTACTTTATTTAGGGTTATGTTAAAAATTTCACCTGAAACATTAGTTTTAATTATTTTTTCTATAGATCTTATTAGGTCTTGTAAACTAATAAAATACCTAAATTGGTCTCCATCGCTATACGAAATCTTTTTGCCTGATCTGATCTCCCTTATTAGGTTGTTGATGTAGCTTTTATTTTCTTCTAAAAGAGCCCCTGCCCTTATTGTATTTACTTTCTTACCCTTTTTGCTGTATGTTTTGCCAATTTTTTCTAGTAGTTCAAACTCCCTTCCATAATCAAACCCTCCTAGAGATTTAAGGTGTCTGATTTTAGATAATAAAATAACTTGGCCGTTAGGGTGGATGCCAAAAAAATCATTTATTTTTGACCCGATTTCTCTAGAGGTATTTTTAGGGTTAATTTCTTGTACCAAAACTTCGTATGAGGTGTTAATCCTATTTAATTGTTCTTTAAGAACTTTACTGGTGATGTTTACTGGTTTAATCATGGCAAGTTATTTACTGCTGTAATTTTAGCATTTGGCGTAGCTAAGGTCATTATTTACATTTTTACATCAAATAACTATAAGACATCGTGTTTTAATGCTATAAGTCTTTATAGGGGGTATATTGCTTTAAATAAGCATTTAAAGTGTATGTGGATAAATTCTAATAAGTATGTGGAAACTTTTGTAGTGAAGAGTCAAAAAGTAAATTAAAATAGAGTTATTAACTACTTAAGATTACTTTTTCCCCTCAAATATATAAATTTTGTGGTAAATTAAGCATTAAAGACTCTGCTTGCAACGACTGTACGCAAAGTTTATTTTTTAATTATGCTTTTATATGCCCTGTTTGCCAGCAAAAGTCTTTAGAGGGTTATACACACGATTTTTGTAGACAAAGTAGACCACTCCTTCCTGACTCCCTTATAACTCCTTATAGCTACTCTGAATTGGTTAGAGAGGCTTTTTAGCCTAAGCATTGCAAAAACAGAAGTTGTTTTAATAGATTCTCTGGTAAATTATTTAAACCCTCACTAGGAGCAGTTTAACTTAAATAATTTAAGTGGCGATACGGCGACTTTTGTGCCCCCAGACCATCAAAGGCTTAAAGAACGGGGCTTTTCTTTGCCGCGAATAATTTGCAACAAAAGGAGTAAGAATTTAAATATTAATTCAGAAGTATCCTTAAAAAAGACAAAATCTACAAGTGCTTTAAGCCTTCAAAACAGGGCAAAACGAAAAGAATTGGTTAAAAATTGTTATAGCGTCACTGCTTCTTCTATCCCCAAAAAAGTATTTTTAATAGACGTACAGGTTCGACTCTTTTAGAAAATACTGGGGTATTAAAAAAGATCGGGGGCAAAAAGCGTTGTGTGCTTTGCCTTAGCTTATAACCCTTTTAAATTTATAGAACAAAACTTAAATTAAAGGTTATAAAACTACTAGTATTAGCGCGAAGGCTAGCATGATTACTAACTGAAATCCTGCATCCACTAAAAACAGAGCTACACTTTTTCTTTGGTACAAAACATTAATTCCAGTTGTTGTTGCTACAAAGCCTATCCACAATACAAAGGCTAGCATTAGTGCATCTAAAACTTCTGTTAATCCCATTATGGTTATAAAGTAGTTTAGAATATTCGCCATAACTAAGGACAATACAAAAGATCCTGCAACAGCTAGATTCATTCCTGGAATTCTTCCATTTTTATCTTTTTTTAAACCCAACTCTTTTTGCCAGATATCTCCAAAAATTGCAGGGGAATACCACAAGATTCCTATCAATATAAAGCTAACCCCAGACATTAATAACGGAAATATATTTTGAAAAAATAGTGTTGTATTCATAAGCAGAGTATAGCTAACTAAAAACAAAATGTCACTTTTGAAAACCCGAGACTTATAAAATAATACAATGGTAGAATTCATTTAATATATGCCAAAATCGATTTTAAAACCCCAGTTGGGTGAAAAATGTGGAGTTTTCGGTGTTTTTGGCCCCTCTTTAGACACCTCACGTTTGACCTATTTTGGTTTGTGGTCCCTACAACATCGGGGTCAAGAAAGTTCAGGTATTTGTACTAGTAGCGGAAAATTTTTTTCAATTCATAGGGGTTTGGGTTTAGTGGCTAATGTTTACAGTGAAAAAAACTTAAAAAAACTAAAAGGGGGTATTTCTATTGGTCACAACCGTTATGCAACAAGTGGGGGAGGTAAAATTAAGTTTGCACAACCCGTATACGACGATGATAACAGGGTTGCCCTAGCTCATAATGGAAATTTGCCTGTAACTAAAGCATTAAAAGTTTTTTTAAAAGAAAAAGGTATAAATACTTTCGGACACAACGACTCAAATCTAATGCACAAAGCTCTTCAGTATTATTTAATTAAAGGGCATTCTATAGAGGGCGCTCTAAAGGAGTGTTTTCCTCTTTTTACAGGGGCTTTTTCGCTAGTTTTAATGACTAAAAACAAGCTTGTAGGCGTCAGAGACCCTATGGGGATAAGGCCACTGAGTATAGGAAAAATTGAAGGTGGTTATGTATTATCCTCAGAAACATGCGCTCTTCACACTGTTGGTGCAAAATTTATTAGAGATGTTAAACCTGGAGAAATAGTAGTTGTATCTAAAAAAGGAATAAAGTCTACCCAACTGGTAAAAGGGGAAGAGCATTTAGATATTTTTGAGTTTGTATATTTTGCCCGGCCCGACAGTGACCTTTTAGGTACTAGCGTTTATCAGGCTCGTAAAAGAATGGGTGCCTTATTATATAAACAGCATAAAATTAAAGCCGATGTAATTATTCCTGTGCCAGATTCTGCCACCTCTGCCGCCTTAGGCTATTCCCAAGAGTCTGGGATTCCTTTAGAAGAAGCTTTGATTAAAAACAGGTATATCCACAGAACTTTTATTAAACCCACTCAAAGACTTCGCGAAAATAGCGTTAAATTAAAACTTAACCCTATTAAATCTGTTATTAAAAACAAAAGGGTGATTTTAGTAGACGACTCTATTGTTAGGGGAACAACTTCTAAAAATTTAGTAAAAATGGTAAAACAAGCCGGAGCTAAAGAGGTTTATATGGTTGTAAGTTCTCCTCCGGTAAAATTTCCTGATTTTTACGGAATAGACACTCCCGATCAATCACAACTAATTGGGGCAAACAAAAGTGTAGAGCAAATTCGAAAATATATTGGGGCAGACAAATTAATTTTTTTATCGTTAAAAAATTTAATAAAAGCGATAGATCTGCCAAAGGTAAAACTAACCACAGCTTGTTTTACAGGCGAATACCTTATTGATATAGGTGTTAGAAATAGAGGAAGGGTTAAGTATGTTGACCTATAAACAGCATCCTCGATCTTCTTTATGACAGTGGTGAGTATTTAAATCACAGCCTGCACAAGAACATTCGCATTCTTCTTTTGTTGCTCCTTCTGATGCAACTTGCCATTGTTGTAAGGCTAATAAGTAGGCTGGGTCTAAAAAATCTAACTGCTCCCATTCCTCTATTACTGGAGTGTCTTGGAGTTCAGTTTCAGGAGTAACTGTTCGTAAATTCATAGGCTTTCTAAATGCCTATAGTATACTACTAGAAAAATATACGTCCACCCACTAAATAAGCTTTTAGGCTAATTTCCCACAAAAACAATATTTTTCTCTCGAAGGTTAAAGGTTTTGGTTATGTTTACACTTTCTACAAAGTATCTGTCGTGGCTTACTAAAATTAATGTTCCTTTGTATTCATTTAAGCTTTCTTCAATAACCTCTTTAGTTGAAATATCTAAATGGTTAGTAGGCTCATCTAATATTAAAACGTCGTAGTCGTTAACAGAAAATATAGCAAAAACAAACCTAGCTCTCTGTCCGGGGCTTAAATCACCAACTCTTTTGTATTCAACGTCTTCTTTGTTAAATAAAAACTTTCCAAGTAAGCTGTATACCTGGCCTATTTCTGCAACAGTTGAGTTTTCAAAAACAGCGTCTTTTAATAAACTTTTGTAGTTTAAAAAACTAGATTTTTGAGCAAAATAACCTACCTTTAAGTTTGGTCCGACGGTAACTGTCCCTTTTGTTAGCTCTAATGGGTCTTTTTCGCCCCCAATATTTGTATATTGATTATTGGTTTGCTTAAATGCCGTGTTTATTATTTTTACTAAAGTGCTTTTACCCGTACCATTTTGTCCATAAATCCAAATTCTATCTTTTCCTCTAATTTCTAAATTTAAATCGTTAAATACAGTTACATTTTCAAACTTTTTTTGTCCCTTTTGTATACTTACTACTAACTTCCCGGCGTGAATTTGGGTGTCAAATTCTACAGTTTTCATTTTTTCCTCTATATATTCTTCTTTTTTATCTTTAGTTATTTCTCTTTCAAAGCGTTTTTTAGCTGCCCTTACAGCCTTTCCTCTCTTTGTTCCTGCTTTTATTTTAGCTACATTAACAATCAAATTTTCTAACTGGGTCTTTTTTCTTAGAAATCTCGTGTATTCCTCATTCCATTTACCAATAAGCTTTAGCTTTTGTTCTTTGTAATTATCATAATCTCCTACAAAAGATATAATTTTACCTTTTTCTATTTCCCAAACAGAGTCTACAGTATTATTTAAAAATTGCCTGTCGTGGCTAATCATAACCACACTGATATCCAGGTTTTTAATATATTTTTCAAACCACATTATTCCCTCTATATCTAAATGGTTAGTGGGTTCATCAATTAGTAGGGTAGTGGGGTCTTTTAAAAGTTGCTCAATCATTACTAATTTCATTTTTTGCCCTTCACTTAAAGTTCCTATTCTTTGATACTCGTCGTAGTTATTAAATTCTAATTTTTGTAATAGTGCTTCAACTTTGTAAAATTCCCACTCCTCCTCTAGCAAATCTAATAAAAAAGTTCCCACCATCTGATTAGGGTCTAGTCTGAATTCCTGGGGAATATAACCTATTTTTTCATTTTCTAAAGTCACTCGGCCTTCCGTAGGGGATTCTTCCCCAATAAGTATTTTAAACAGAGTAGTTTTTCCACACCCGTTAGCACCAACTAAGGCTATTTTTTTATTTCTCGGCAACACAAAATCTATACCATTTAAAACAATGTTGCCGTTGTATATTTTTATTAAACCACTTGCTTTTATCATTTCTACAGTATTTTATACATTTTGGTTCCTAAAATAAACCAAAAAGTAGCTGAGTAATACTCTTTATATAGGGTGGGGTAAATTAAAACTTTAATTTTTCAACTTTTTAGCACCTGGATTATGGCTCACACCCTTCAGTGGGGGGGGGGGAGATTAAAAAGTAATCATTTTAAGATCTCCAGCAGGGATTTTAGGATACCACTGTCTACTTCTAAGCGATCTTTAGCACTGATCTCCGTGGAATATATATAATTATTGCCTACCTTTACTTTTGTTATTGCCCTTAGAGGATAATTACCTACCTTTTCTACCCCCCTTGGCTTGCTAACCAACTTTGCACGGATAACTGACTCTTTGCTTTTAATCCCCGCCTTATCTATGTAAGCATGGCCATATCTAAATAAAATATCAATTTCCCCACCATACTTTTTAGCAAGGCTGGAGTAAAATTTTATCGCCGTTGCGTTATTGAATTTTCCGTATCTATTTATCACAGGTGATTTTATAGATAATCCTGAATTGTCCTCTTTAGAAACATTTCCACAAAAGTCTAAAACATCATCTTGAGTTAGTACTGCGATACTTTTTCCTAATTTAGCCCAATAATACCGTGCCTTTTCTTCGGCAATTTCTTTTGGACTGAATCCTGTTTCCTTTGGCGCTATTATTTTTTCAGGTATATCTGCAAGAGATAAAATTTCATAATTTAGATCTTTTAGTAGTCTCTTTATTTTGGCATACTTATTTTCATTTTTTGTAGCGAAAATAATCTTTTTTTTATTACAGGACATAATCATGCCTCATTGCAAACTTACTATATAAATAAAGAATCCAAATAATTTTTGATTATAAAGCTAATATACCTAGCCAAGAGATCTTCTCTGATTTTCAGTCTAACCCATATTTTCCATAAATAGCAAAAATATTATCGCTTTATCTAAGATTTACGGTAGTCCTCAACCCGAACTTCTGGCAATCTTAAACCTATATTAAAACCCATTTCTTCCCTCTCGGATAGTCTCGGATCGTGGGATACAATTATTAAAGTACCTGTGTAATCTTCTAGAGCCTCGACTAGTAAATCTATATCTGCATTAGAAAAATCCCCAATTGGCTCGTCTAGTATAAGCAAATTGGGTTTGTCTAGCATTAATTTAGCCATATAAAGCTTCACTTTTTGGCTTCTGCTCAAATGTTCTTTAGTGACCTCATAAGGAGTGGAACCTACAAATCCCCAGTACGCTAAAATTGCTGCAGCGTGTTTTTCACTTATACCGGGTCTGTCTTTTATCATCTCTCTAATTAAAAGGTCATCTCCCAGGGCCTCCTCAGCTCCCGGAGTGTAAAAACCAATGTCAACATTTGTTCCAAATCCAATCTCTCCGGCGTCTGGGAGATTTTCACGATTATCTCTTTTTGCTATCATTCTTAAGAGAGTACTCTTACCTGTTCCATTAGGGCCGTAAATATATAACCTATCTCCTCTTTGAACCTGTAGTTCTAACTTTGATAAATCAACGTGAACAGTGCCTGCATCCGTTTCAAAAAGTTTTTCCACACCGCTAATTTTAACTACATTATCCCCACTTCTTCTTCCTGCTTCAAAGAACCTGTTCCTTGTATAGTCGTTTTCGTCTAAAAGATCCTGACCAGGGTGATTGTCTAATTGTTCCCCAATCCTTTCAGCACGTCTTTCCATCACCTTCACATTCCTCATCATGTCTTTACTTCTTTTAGCCATAGGCCTAAGTTTCGCAGCAGTTCTCTCCAACCTTTCCTTGTCTCTACTTAGATTAGTCGCCTCTCTTCTCCACTGACTAGTGACTTCAGCTACTTTTGTTAAAAAGTTCTTATAACCTCCATCTGCGCTAAATACCCTCCCAGTACTCGTTATCCCACAAGTTCTATTGGCACACGCTGTTAAAAATAGTTCGTCTCCCGTGGCAACCAAATAACCTCGTTTATCGTCATTTTTAATGTATTCAGCCAACCAGGCGGTAGACTCCCTATCTAAAAAAGCTGTAGGCTCATCTAATACTACTAATTCTGCTTTTTTATTAAAGAGAGTGGCCCCAATTAGTACGCGTTGCAGTTGGCCACTACTTAATTGATATAGTTTTCTTGTAAGCGGAATGTCTGAAATTCTTAAACCATCTAAAATTCTCAGCATTTCACTCTCAGCTGTATATGCCCCAAGTGTTTCGAGCTCGCGGGTTATTTCTTCTACTCGAGCTGTTGCCTCTGAATTTTCTAGCCATCCATCAGACAAATAAATTTCCTCTAGTTCGTGTTGGAGAGAAGGCAGCGCTGTTCTTCCCACACAAAAATCTAGTATGGATACGTCTCTGTTTTGGTCTCTAACTTTTTCTATATCTTGGGGTAAATAATCAATCACATCTTGCCCTACAAGTATATGGCAATCTCCCGAATCTGGTTTTCTTAATCCACAGGCAACTTCGATAAGACTAGTTTTACCCGAGCCACTTTCTCCAGTTACCGCCGTACAAGATCCTTGCTGCACGAGAACTTCCCCAGCAAAAAATAGATTGTCTCTACCATCTAATGAGCGTAAAGTTAAGTCATGGGAATTTATAAATGTTTTTCCAGTAATAGGCAATCGTTCGTCCATTTTATTTGAGTATAAATATAATAATGAGAACATTATACTATAAGTCTATAATATAGCAATGATAAAGTTTGTAAAAAAGTCATCATACCTTTAAATCCTTTAAGGATAACAAATTAATTGTTGACATATTCGATATGTATGTACTACTATAGGTATATTAAAGTTTATTTTTGCAAATGAAAAAATATATATTTTTGGCGGGCCCAATGAGAGGAGTACCTAGGGAGCAGTCTTTAGGGTACAGAGAAGAAGCTACAAGACTTCTTGAGGAGAATTTTAGAGTACTTCATGCTATGAGAGGCAGAGAGCTAAAAGAAACGATGCCGGATCCAAAAGGGGCTGTTATTCGGGATAAGATGGATATTGATCAAGCTGATATAGTTTTAGTAAACGATTCCTATACAAATGTAAGTAATATTGGTACTGCAATGGAAATAATGTATTCTTGGGAAAGAGGCAAGGCAGTAATTATTTTTGGAGAAGAACATTTGCATGACTACTGGATGAACTTTCACAGTCATTTAAGATTTAAAAATTTGGAGGAGGCGTGTCATTTTATAAATAAAATGTTTAAGTAATAGTTATTTAATTATGCAAAAGTTTCATAATATTAGCGGCCTGAAGAACTTGGCCAAAGAGCTAAAAGGTAACGAAAATATTTATTTAGGCATAAGGCCGTACGGTTTTCATTCTGGAAACGCATTGGTACTGTACGTGTACCCTCTCTTGTTGATGAAAGAGATGAAAAAGCTGGGTATTGAGCCGAAACTCAACTTTTTTGTTTTCATAAATGATTATGAGCAGGCCAAGCTAGATGGGCCAGACTTACTTAATCGCCCATTTAATGTCCACCCTAAATGCACTACACTTCAACAAAAAATGTGTGTTGAGTTTCCAGACATCCCCTTGGTAGATTATTGGCAAAGGGTAATAGAGTTTTATGTTAAGTTATTGTTGAACACTTTCCCAAAAATTAATATAAAATTCGTGAGAAATTCTGAAATGAAAAATTACGATGTATTTAAATCTGCCTTGATTAAAACGATAAAGAATCCTGAGGAATTAGCCAAAATTTTTAAAAAATACTCTAAATGGAAAGTGCCTAGTCAATATGCTCTCTATGCTTCCGCTGTTTGTCCTAAATGTAGGATGGCTAGGGGATTTACCGAGATTACTTCTAAAGGCAATGTTACCTTTCAGTGTTCAGTGTGTGGATCAAAACATCTTAGTCACTACGAGGATTTTGATTATTGGTTTTACCACAAACCTTTAGCCGTTCCCAGAATAGAGTCTTTTAAGATCGATTTATGTATTACTGGATCTGATCATCACGAGGAGGGAGATTTCGAGATAAGGAAGGCGTTAATGGACTACTTTAATGCAAAGGTACCCTACCCCAAAACACTATATACACCTACTGTTTTCTTAGGGGGTAGAAAAATGGGTAAGAGCAAAGGAAATGCCTATACTATTAAAATGAGTAGATTAGAGAAAGTTGCTTCTAAGGTTGATGTAGACTTTTTACACCTAGATGGGGAAGTTAAAAGGGATAAATTTTTACAATACATAAACAATGGTTACAATAAAAATGATGGAAAACAGTAAAACCTTTGTTTTTTTTTCTAACCCTTTTGGGTTTGGAACGGTAGGGACAATGCTTGCAGTTTTAGAGGAATTTCTAGAAAACGGGGAGAAAAGAATTATATACGTTGCGGATGAGACTACTTTGGAGCCTTTTGGGAGTAATCGGGGGGTAAAAATTATTAGATCCGATCAACGAGATTTAGACAAAATAAAAGAAATCTTGAAAAACATAAAAAACCCAGTTGTGATTTCTTCACAGAATAGGTTCGCCTTAAAAGCGGCAAAAGATCTGCAGATTCCAAACGCATTTATTGATACTTTAACCTGGTTCTGGGAGGCTATACCCGAGTGGTATTACGACGCAGATTTATATTTTACCCATAATATGCCTAAAACTAAATCCAAGATAAAGATTTTAAAAAAAGCATACGTAGTACCGGGAATTTTTGGAGAGGGGCTGCCTAGTGTAAGTAAAAAAAGTGATTTAGTAATGTATGTTGGAGGCAGTGTAAATCCTTTAGTCAAAGGTATTCCTAAAGACTATCTTAGCCTGCTGTGTTTAGCCTTAGATAGATTAGGTAGCTGTGGAGAAAGAATTACCGTTTTTTCTGATAAAGCATCAGTAAAATTCATGGGTAAAACGATAAAGAATCCCTTAGTGAGGATTGAAAATTTACCAAGAAAAGAATTTTTAGATAGGGTAAATAAGTCGAAATCTTTTTGTGCTACAGGCGGTTTGACTGCGACAATGGAGTCCTTTAAGCTGGGAACTTATGTTTCCTTCCTCCCTTCTACAAACCTTAGTCAATTGGGGTTAAAAGACTTACTCGTAAACAGGGGAGTTATCAAAAATTCTTTTGAGAGAGACGAAGTTTCTAGTAAGTTTAGTATACCTAAAAAAATTTCCGAAAAAGAAGCAATATCTAGATTCAGAGAGATGGATAGGGAAATACTTCAAAACGACCAATACAGGAAGAGCTTTGTCGAAAAATTAGAGGATTTAATTAAAAATTCCTTTAAAATAGATAGCAATGTTCTTAATTCGCAGACTGACTTTATTACCCGTGTTGGTACTAGCGGTGCTAAAGAAATATACGGAATTTTAAAAAAAGAGTGGGGCTTTTAGGTCTCTACTCAATCCGTTAGTATATTATAGATTTTCTCAGTATCTCCCGACCATTTTTGTGGTACAACCTTCTTTAATGGGTTTCCAGATTCGTTGTAGATTTTTAGGTATTGCCCCGCAATATTTTGCCAGGAGAAGTTGTTTGACCACTTTTTGCCTACTTTTATTATTTGTGTTCTTTTGTCAGGATTATCCAGTATTTTTAGCATAATTTTGGTGAGATCTTTTTCATTTTCGCTTTTGAATAAAAGCCCCGTATTGTCATTTATAATATATTCGGGAATACCCCCTGTATTACTGCCTACAGGCAGAGTTCCACAGGCACTAGCTTCTATGTTTACAAGACCGCCCCCTTCTTGTCTTGAGGGACACACATGTGCAATAGACCCTTTCATTATGGAAAGGGCTTTTTTATGTTCAATGTATCCTAAAAACTTTACTTTGTTCTGAATATTTAACTTGTTTGCAAGATTTTCTAAGTTCTGTCTTTCAGGTCCGTCCCCTGCAATTATTAAATTGGTATTTGGGTGCTGTTTTAAAACCTGGAAAAAGGCTCTTAGTAAAATATCTACACCTTTCTCGTAGTCTAATCTTCGAACAGTGCAAAAATAAGGGTTTTTGCACCTATATTGTTTTGTTTTTTTAATCTCCTCGACGTTAATACCGCCGTAGACTAACTTAACACTTATGTTTTTACTAATGTTTCTCTTTACTAAGCTTGATAAGCTACGGGAGAAGGAGATGTGCTCGTCAGCAAACATTAAGGCTGGTTTTACGGTATCTTTTCCCTCATTCCATACCTCTATGCTGTCCTGACTGTGCTCGTCTGGTAAATCTCCGCCAGCGTAGTTTGCAATAAAAGGTACCCCCCATTTTTTAGCCAATGATAAAGAGATAATAGGCATGGGTCTTCTGACTCCAATTAGATGTACCACGTCTGCCCTAATTTCCGATTCTATTGAATCCAAAAATTCCCTAGTCTTTTTAAAATCTTCAGCTATTTTAGGCCGATCTATTCGGTAGATCTTCGTTTCATTGTAGACGTCCTTTTCAGACAAATAAGAGGGGAATTTTTTAGTTAAGATAACAGTTTTGATCCCTCTTTTTTTATATTCCTCAATTAATTGTTCTATAACTGTTTCTATGCCTCCTACATTGGGTTTGTACACAGAGCAAATGATTAACACCTTTTTGATTTTATTTTGCATAGCAATTTATAGGCAATTAAAAGGTTTAATAATCCACATACTTTCAGTTTCTTCAGACCTGTCTTTTTCCATCTCTGTAAGTAGTTCTTCGCAGATCTTTTCACCAGAACCGGACCCCGTAAATATTATGTCTATTTTTTTAGTGGTTTCTTGGCTTATAGTTTTTTTGGCAAGTTCGTAAATATTGTACTCGGGCATTTTTAGCACAAATATTTCTCCACCCTTCATAGTTACTGCCGCGGTAATTACTAGGGACACAGCGTCTTTTATTTCCATAAAAAATCTTTTCATCCTCTTGTCTGTAACCGTCACAGGCCCGCCCAACTTTATTTGCTGTCTCCACTTAGGTAAAAGGGATCCTCTAGAGTTTAAAACGTTACCAAATCTAACAACAGCAACCTTGGTATTACATTGGGGGTTATTGATGGAGTATTTTATTAACAAGTGTTCCATTATAAGCTTTGTTGAACCCATGACAGATGTAGGATTTACTGCCTTGTCTGTAGATATCGCTATAACTTTGGGAACATTATTCACAGAACAGGCATTAATAATGTTTAGGGCACCGATCACATTAGTTTTTATAGCTTCCTCCGGGTTTTTTTCTGCGAAATAAACGTGCTTTATAGCGGCTGCATGGAATACAATGTCGATATTTTTAGTAACCCGTTCTAACTTTTCGTAATCTCTCACATCTCCCAGGCAGTATCTGATATTTATTTTGGGAAAATCTCTATCCATTTCCTGCTTTAACAAAAAATGTTTATATTCATCTCTAGCATAAGCAGTTATCTGCATAGGTCCCATTGAAGCTAGTTGTTTTACTAATTGCGTACCAATAGACCCTGTCCCCCCAGTTACTAATATTTGTTTGTTCGTAATTAAATTTTTCATAATAAACTCTTCAAGGTATTAGTGATCTCCACGATGTCCTTTTCCTTTAATCCTATATAAAAAGGCAGTGCTAGGGTTTTAGCAGAAATTTTTTCACATATTGGGAAGTCACCTTTTTTGTATCCAAACTTTTTTTTCATAAAAGGCTGTAAATGTATAGATGGTAGATAGGGTTTAGAGTGTATCCCTCTCTCTGATAGTTCTACAATAAGGTTATTTCTAATATTTTTTGGAACTTGTATAACATAGACAAACCAAGAATATTTACCATCTTTGCAGGATAGTGGGGGAGTAGTAATGTTTTGAGTACCCTCCAAATATTTATTATAGTAACCCGCTATTCTAGCCTTCTCAAAGTTCATCCATTCAAATTTGTCCATCTGAGTGCTGCCAAGAGAAGCACTCATATCATCCATCCTATAGTTATAGCCAAGTCTAGAGTGTTTTAGCCATTGCATATTTATCCCTCTACCTTGATTTTTTAAACTGTCAATTAAGTTTTTACGGTCTCTATTATTTGTAATTACTATGCCTCCTTCTCCTGTGGTAATTTGTTTATTTGGATAAAAGGCGATTACTCCAAAATCCCCTAATGTTCCTACATGTCTATTTTTATAATATGTTCCCAAACTTTCACACGCATCTTCGATAACCTTTAAATTATACTTTTTGGCTATTTTCTGAATTTCGTCAATTTTAGCTGGTCTGCCAAAAATGTGGACAACTAGTATCGCCCTGGTCTTTTTTGTAATAGCTTTTTCTATCTTAGAAACGTCTATATTAAAATCTATGGGATCCACGTCGACAAATACAGGTATTGCTTTTTCAAATAGGATTGCATTACTGGAGGCTATGAAAGAAAAGGGTGTAGTTATTACTTCCTCTCCTTCTCTAATGTTTAAAGCTTTTAGTGCTAAATGCAGCCCAGCAGTACCGCTTGAAACTGTAGAAGCATATTTAGCTCCTGTGTACTTACACATCTTCTCTTCAAAAAGTTTGCTTTTGGGTCCCATACCTAGAATTCCAGAATTCAAAACATCGATTACCCCATCTATATCTTTCTTATCTAAGTAAGGTTTAGCTAGTGGGTAATTAAATTTCGTCATAAGACTTAACTAATTTAAAACTTTCGGCATATTTATAGCCAGATTCCAGCCCTCTATATTTAGCGAAAACCTCAATCCCCTCTAAACTTCTAGGGTGGGGGTACCTTCGGATTTCGGTTTCATACAAAGAGAACGATCTTTTTTTATCTTCAATATACTTTTCTATATTTATATAGGTGTTTGGTTTAAAGGAATTATGTAATGACCATTCCGAGGAGGAAGGTACCTCATATTCAAAAATCTTGGATAGATATTTTTTTCCGGGTCTAGATATTACTTCTAAGGAACGGTTAACTATACTGTGGTCTAAATTTACATCGGTGTTCGTATGGGTAAAAACTATGTTTGGTTGTAGGGTTTTAAAAACATCCTCTATAACCTTGTTTAAATCTACATGGTCAACCTTTTCTAATCTCATGTCTGGCTGGTCTAAAAAAATAACTTCTTTAACCCCGAGAACCTTGTTAGCCGCCCTACACTCATCTATTTTTTTGCTGTATTTTATAGTATCTCCCGCATATTGAGCTGTAGAACCTTCTGTAACTATGCAAACAAAAACTTCATTTTCGTTTTCAGAAAGTAATTTCATAGTGCCTCCACACCCCAGGATCTCGTCGTCGGGATGTGCCGCAACTACTAGTATTTTTTGTTTAGAAAACATCTTTTTCATTTAATTGGTGCCCTTGTTTGAAAGCTTTAGTTATATCCACTTCTAACCCATCACTAAAGATTTTTGACAAGTATAGTAATTTATTATTAGAAACAATCCCTAAATGTTTTTTGCTAACGCTAACTATCTGGCCATTTCTACCAGAGAAAAAAGGAACATTGTCTTTTATCACTACAGATTTAAATGTATACTTTTGGTCCTCATAAAAAAAGTATGCAAGTGGGTATATATCTGTAACGGCTCTAACCTGGTTTAGTATATGTTGTGAGTCTTTATTAAAGTTAACATAACTATCCCTGGGTTCCCTCTTTAATAAATATGTAGCATTTTTTGAATACTGTGGTTTTGCATATTCTTTTGCGGTGCCAGAAGAGATATCGTCAAAGTACTTTAAAAATAGTTCAGCCCCAAACTTTGATATCTTTTCGTAATAGGATGAGGCATTGTCCTCCGGTTCTATTTTGAATTTTTTTTGGGTTATGATCGGTCCATCATCAACCTCGGCGTTTAAATAGAAGATGGTTATACCCCCGTATTCTTCATTGTTAATAAAATGCCAAGGTATTGGAGCCCTCCCCCTATTTTTAGGGAGTAGTGCTGGGTGTGAACCAACGCATCCCTTCTTAGAGCTTTGAAGTATTTCCTTGGTCAGAATCTGAGACCAACCATTTACGATCAGTATGTTTGGTCTTTCTTCTATAAACTGGTTTTTCAGGCTGTTTATATTTTTAGTATATATGACTTTAAGGCAATATTCTTTAGCTAGGGGTGTAAAGTCAGTATAGTCGGATATTTCCCCAGAACCCTCTTTAGGGCGGGTTATCACCACGTCCACTTTTTTGCGATGCTTTAATAAACTCTCTAATGCAAGATACCCATCCTTTGTCATAGATAAATATACATTTTTGTCTTTAAGAGATGTACAATTGATCATATTAACAATGCTTTTTGACCCCTGGCATTTAACACAGTATACTACTACATATTGAATATGTAAAATAACTTTTTTTATGAAAACAAAATCACAAGAATTATACGACAGTTTTGCACCGTACTACAGAAATTATTCAAAAAAGAAGCATTGTTATTTGGATTCTGTGGATAGTCTAGTTGTTGAAGAGATACGTAGTTTTTCCAAAACGGGGATTAAATGGCTAGATGTAGGGACGGGAGATGGTGTAAGAATAAAAGAACTACTAAAAAGGCTACCTAAAAAGAGTTGTAAAGTAGATCTGGTAGAGAATAGTGTAGAAATGGCTAAAACCTGTGAAGAGAACTTTAAGAAGCCCCATTTATTGGATATTTCCTCATCCGACTTGGCCGGGATCGATAGTAGTTACGATGTAATAACCTGTTTATGGAATGTATTTGGGCACATAGACCCGGAAGTTAACAGGGCTAGTGCATTAAAGAATCTAGCATCCCTGCTGGGGCCAACTGGGAAGATACTTATAGACGTAAGTAACAGATATAACCTAGAAAATTATGGAGAGAGTAATTTTACAGCCAACATAGAGGAGGATATTAAAAGTCCCAGTCCTAAAAATGGCGATATTTATTACCCTATTTCAGTAAGTGGTAAAACAATCGATTCTTTTTGTCATTTTTTTAGCCCCTTTGAGATAAAGGAACTTTTTTTAAAGGTGAATTTAAAAATAAAAAAGGAATTGTACATAAACTACGATACAGGTAAACTGGAAAAAACTTGGTTGAGAGGGCACTTATTCTTTGTACTGCAGCGGGGATAAGTTTTGGGAGAAGATCATAGATTATTTTCGTACCTACTCTACTATGGAATTTTTGCATTTTAAAACAATATTGCCGTTGTATATTTTTATTAAACCACTACTTTTGTGGCTATCTAGCTACTCATTACTAGTCACTTGTTATTACAAAACCCTTGACAAAAGTAAATCTGTCTGTTATATTAATGCTTAATTTGGGGATGTATCAGAAATCGCCTAATAGAAGCACATTAAAAAGCAAGCAGAGCAGAACTAACTCTTAAAACTTGATCAAACAATAAATGCTAATAATAAAGCTAAACTTCCTGTAGTTAACGCAAACGCTTTGGTTTTTGCCTAAACTTACGGAAGCCTTACTCCTTCTTTTTAGCGAGGGTTTAAGATTTATATTGCTAAAATAATTTAAAAAGCCCGATTAGTGACTTTTTACTTTAAACTTAAACTAATCAAACAGAGTGTAAACTCTAGGAATTATTATTTTATTCCAACCGATAAGTATTTATCAAAAGCTTGTAAACTTTTTAACGACTAACTATTAACACAGGGGTTCAACTCCCCTCATCTCCACCAATTGATTTTTCCCGCTTTCAAAACCCTGTAAGACCCTTATAGGATAGGAAAAAGTCGTGGTTCCAAATCCAGCTTCTAAGTCATAACTGGGTAACTCCTCAAAATACATATTTATAATAGTTCCTCTAGTTTCCACATTTTCACTTTTCCATACGGTCAAGGGGTTTTGCAGTATCTCACTTACCTGATCAAAAGCGGTTCCAAGCTTTTCTGCTGTATAAAACTCTTTAGGGTCTTTTTTAAGATTACTTTCTAAATTATTCTTTTCTACTTTTAAAGATTTAATTTTTACTTCTAAAGATTCTGCAATACTGTCGTCCGAAGTTTTGGAATACCTGTCCAATATTAGATCTATCTGCTCTTGCAAGCCTAAAATTTGCGTTTTAAGGGCTTTTTTATCTACCTTTGATTCCTTTATCCTTGTATTCCAAATATCTATTAAAACTGCTTTGGCCAGCTCTAGATAAGGTTTTTTAATAGACCCCTCAGTTTTTAATAAATTTTCAAATTCGGTCTCTAATTTGTCGCGATTAATACTTTTCCACTTTCTAATACAGTCGTTCTGTTTGCAAAAGTAATTTGGGTAGTATTTATTTCTGCCTTTATTAAAACTTCCCGTAAGAGGCTTCCCACAAACACTACAATTTACAAACCCTCGCAAAGCAAATTCGTTAGTGTAATCAGCTCTCCTAGATCTTTTCACATTTTTCTCTAGCTTTTCTTGAACCTTGTTAAAGGTTTCTATACTAACCAAACCTTTATGTTGTCCTTCCCTTCGTTCTACTCCCCAAGGTAAGTACTCAATTTTTCCGGCATACATTACATTTTTTAAAACCTTATTCGTACCATTAGCACTAAGAGTTTCTTTAATTCCTTGTTTTGCATACTCACTATTAATAAAATTTTGTACTTCTATTTGTGTATAAAAAAGATTGTCTGCAAATCCTTCTATGGCTTGGGTATATATGGTTGCGTAAGGACCAGATCTTGTTAAAAGTTTACCGTGTTTTTTTGTTCTTACATTTACAAATCCTTTCGGGTAACAAAATGGCCAGTAACCCTGCTCTAGTCTTGCTTTTTGTTTTTGGATAACCTGTCGCCTGTTCTTTTTTCGATCATATTGGTTAAAAACAGCTGTCATTAACTCCATTACTTCGCCCTCCTCACTTTCATCAAACTTAAAGTTGGGGGACTCTAATTTGCACCCACGGTCTATTAATTCTTTTTTAAGTCTTATGTACACTAATACGTCCCTAGCAAACCTGCTTAAATCGTCAAAAACTATAATATAAGATTCGGTGGGATTTTGGTCCAGGTAGTCTATTAATTTTTTCATTGCAGGGCTGTCAAACAGACCTCCACTGATTCCGTCATCTACAAATACCTTGGCTACTTTATAGCTGTTATATCTACAATACTCTTCACACCTTTGTTCTTGTGATTTATTTCCACTTCCTTCTTGTACTTGTTTTTGACTAGATACTCGGCAGTAAATTAAGGCTTTTTTAGTCATGTGGGTCCTCTAAATTTGTTATAGCCCTGTTACATAGATTATATAACATGAGTAATATATTACCCAATTGTTCATACCTCCCAACTTGAAACCACCTGCGTAAGCTGGTGGAGGAAGTAGACCCTAAAATCCTCTGTAATATAATATACGTAAGTGAAATTTAAGAAACAAACAAACTGTGTATATCGTTGTGAATACCATGTAGTAATAACTACTAAATATCGAAGAAAGATATTTAACGCAGGTGTATTTGCCTACACTGAAAATATATTAAAGAAACTGCCAGAATTTTATCCTGAGATAGAAGTCTTAAGCCTAAATCACGATGAGGACCACATCCATATGTTGTTATCTATACCTCCTAAGTTAGCTGTAGGTAGAGTAGTAGGTATAATCAAGGCAAATACAGCCAGACACCTAAGAAAGAAATTTGATTATATAAAGAAAGCATACTGGGGTAATGAGGGAGTTTGGTCTGACGGTTACTTTGTATCTACAGTAGGTATTAATGAATCACAAATTAAAAAGTACATACTACTGCAGGGTAAAGAGGATTTAGGGCAAGCACAGCTTGAAATAGCCTAAAGCCGGCTGCGTAAGCTGCCGGTAGTTTACCAGATAGTTCCTCTTTAGTTTTATTTATTATTTTTCTTGCTTCCTGCGTTTCGATCATATACATACTCCTCTAGAAGTTGGAGGGGATCTATTAAGTCCTTAGGTTGTGTATAAAGTTTTTTAAACTTATACATACCCGAAACCCTTAACTTGTAATTAAGTTTTTTAACTCTTCTCGAAATCTTTTTTTGTTTTTATAAATCTGCATACCAGAGCCTAAAGGGAAGGTTTATAAATTAATAAAGAAACAAAGTATTAGCCCGTTTTTTCTCGGTACTTACGCTAACTCTTTTCTGCACAGGTAGTTACCCCGCTATGCGGGCACCTGTCGTTTCTCCGTTTGTAACGTAGAGTTATTATCTAAACCGTTACAAGCTTGGGTAAAGCTCGTCAGTGCTACAATTTTGCTAACCGTCGCCTTTACATCCCATCTCCGGTCTTAATGGCTTGTCCGTTGCCTTTTTACTAGCCCTCAAGGTAAGGGGAGGCTAGCTAAATACTAAATTTTTTAATCTAGACATTTGGTCTCTGTAATCCCTCGCATTTACTAACAATTTTCCAAATTCGTATTCGTGAGATAGTTTTAAACACTCCTGTTTGTTTGCAAAGATGAAGTAAACAATTGTTTTATCAGTATCCGACCCTACAAGGCTTTGACCTTTAGTAAGAAGTGCTGAGGCTAAATATAAATCGCGTGTAGTAAATGTATTATCCATAATAAATATTAATTTGGGATTAAATTACACTGGATTTGTTTTCGGATCTCTGTGTAAAGTTGGGAGAAATCTGGGATTCCTTTAGTTAAGGAATAAAGGTGTAGGTATTATCTTTGGCTATAAAGTTGCTTTTTCCAAAGGGAGTCCTCTTTTTTAACTCCCCAATATATGTGTTTATATCCGAAGGAATCATATCGAGGATTGGTTCGTTGCTACCTGTATATACTTGTTTAATGTGTTCATAATTAATTGGTATTTTTTTGTTTTCCATAAAAAGCTGGGTTAACCCAAAGTACCCCCCAGATAAAGGAAAAGTTTTCTTAGGTCTTTCAACGGTTTCTAAAATCTTTGTTTGGGTATCCAATTTGTAGTTACCGCAAACAAGATAACGAAGATACTCTCTGCTTTTATCTAGGCTAATTTCTACTTTATGTCCTATGACTGTTCCTTTACTGCTGTGTCTTGGAGTCCAAAGTTTAACAATTATACTATTTGCCATTAAGTGGTCGTAAACATTTTTGTCGGAGACTTCATAAACTTCGTTTGGATTTTGTTTTTTATACCAACTTATATGTTCTTTATATATTAAATTAAATTTTTTCTTGTCTATGTCGGGGGATACCTCACTTAGTATTTTTTTAAGTAAATCCTTAGATTCTTGGGTTGTTTTATGTAGTGACAGAGAGCCTGAACTATTAATATCCATATAAATATAAATTTACTTAAGTCAGTAAGTTCTAATCCAAAAATGACTGGTATTTTATTAACATATTTCCTGCCTCAATAATTTTATTTTTTAACTCTCCGTCTGAAAAATTATTAAAATTTATTGCATTCGATGTATAGGTTCCTATAGTTTTTGTTTTTGTTAACTCACCCTTCAACTCGTAGGCTAATCTAACACCTTTTAGAGCATCGGAATTTTTAGGGGATTTACCGACTCCGGATTTAATAGAGTTACTTAAATATTCTGCTAACTTTTCGTCGCTAAGACCTGCCTCGTCCAAAATGTGTTTTATTTTCTTTAAAACCTTTGGTTTTCTTAGGTTTTCGCTAGCTATAGACTCCGCCGACCTCTCTGAGTACCCAGCAGTTATGGCGGATAATTTACCAGATTTCCCACTTAATATATTTTTAACAAATAAATCTTGTTTTATGGTTAAGTCTTTTTTGCCCATTTTTAAAATAATTTCTTTAAATCTGTTTTAAGAGACTTGGCTATGGCGAGCAACTTTGCTAAAGAGGGATTTCCTAAACCACGCTCTATTTTACCTAAATAAGATCTTTCTATTTTTGCTGTCTTTGCCAGTCCTACTTGGGACAAACCCATATCTCGTCTTTTGTTTTTAATATTTAGACCCAGTGTTTTTTTAAACTTTTTATTTGTATCCATAGATTGATTGTCTACTGTAATTATACTATAGAGGGTGATATATTACCCATATGAAGCAATTTTTAAATTATAGGATGTTCTCTAAAGTAAATATTCTTAAATCCTTGGGTAAACTATACCTGTTTACTTTAATAATGACTTCTATATATGTTACACCCAGGATCTTACCTAAAATCATATTTCAAAGTGGTGCTTTTGTAACCCTAGTAGGACTAGTGGTAGGTTTTATAGTGGTTGCAATAATGTGTTTAATTGTGATAGTTATGGCACCTCGGGATTTTGTTCTTAGATACTTTCCTAAACTTAGTGAAAATATTGATTAGGCTGGGGAATCTGAAATGATTTGGTTGGGATTAGGTTGTTCAGTAATTATTCCTGTATTCCTTATTTTGGTAGGGATTGTCACCTGTGTATTTATTCTTATTATGATCTAACCACTATTTTAAGTGATATATTACCCTTATGAATAGTATGAAGTTTAAGTATTTACTATTTGTTTTTTTAGTAACTTTTATTTCTTTATTTGTTACTAGTGAAAAGGTATTTTCCTATACATACTGTGGGTTGGGCGAAACTTATGATTACTTTACAGATTCCTGTGCCTGTTCTTATGGGTATGTCAGATCATATTTAGGGTGTATAACTGAAGATCAGAGTTGCAAAAATACTTATGGGTATGGCTCAAGAGCGACATTAGGGGGTCGATGTGAGTGTAGTAGCGGATATATTATGACTGGTGGTAGGTGTGAATCTGGAATAACTTACTGTTCTAACGAATATGGTTTCCACGCTAAATTCGATAACTTCTCCAAGTCATGTAAGTGCAACCTTGGGTATATTATGTACGGGAATAAGTGCATTAGTCCTGATGAAAAGTGCCAAATTGACTTTGGTTATCAGGCTGAGTCTACCTCAGCATTTTATAATGAACTTAGCGGATTGAGCTGCCAGTGCAAAAGTGGTTACTTATGGAACTCTAGTGAAACTAGTTGTATTGATGCGGATTTTAGGTGCACAGAACTTATAGGTGGCAATTCCAATTATAATTCTATTTTTCAACAGTGTGCCTGTGACTCAGGGTATTTAATTGATCGGGACACCCATATGTGTACGTCCGAAGTAGATTTTTGTGAGGAATTAGTCGGCGCTGATAGCTATTACATAGGGGATTATGAGTGTGCTTGTAATTATGGTTATATTCTATCTCCGGAGGATGAAACCTGTATTTCGGAGGAAGCCTTCTGTGAAGAACAATTAGGTAGCAATAGTCACTATATAGAGGACTTTAAATGTGGTTGTAATAATTACTATGTTTTAGACGAGAGTTCTGGGCAGTGTATGGAGGAAGAACAATTCTGTGAAACTTACTTTGGAGACTATACAGAGTACGTAGGCAACAATAATTGTGGTTGTTTGGATGGTTATCACCTAGGGGATTATAGTTGTGAAAAGGATTTAATACCATTTTCCTTAACCAATGGGGGCGGAAAGTTTTTTATATGGCTTCCTATATTTGCCCTCATTTACTTTGTTATAAATAAAAGTCTTTTAGTCATAGAAAGATTTCAGGATAAAGAAAAATAAGAGAAAACTTAAATACAATTTTTCATTAAGACGTGTCTACTGGCTAGATTATTTTTATGAAATTACTTTAACTATTATTTTGCTCGAAGTTACTATTCTGGTTGCTCAACTATGTTGTTTGCAAAACTCCTTCTTATTGACAGTCACTATCACAGGCGATACCGTCCTCGTCTGCGTCTCTTGCAGAGCACCCACACACATTCAATTGATATTGCGCTTCCTTACAAGAACTCATCGCAGAACACGTTTTACTACAGTTACAGGTATATGCGGAATTAGTCTTAATAGAACTACTGCTTACATTGTTGCTTGTTGTTGTACACCCAGTTATAAATAAGGACACTATTAAAATCAGGATTAGCGTAGTGCTTTTCATATTTTAATTAAACATCTAAATTATTAATATTACAATTTCAGCTAATTTTGCCAGTTGCAGGTGAAGAGGCTAATCCAAAACAGCTATTGGCAATCACTATCGCAGGCTATCCCATCCTTATCGCCATCTCTTGCTTTGCAACCACAGTTGTTCAGTTGGTATTGTGCTTCTGCACAAGAACTCATCGCAGCACAAGTCTTACTACAGTTACAAACAAATGACGTTTCACTGTTAGAGTTTACATTTGTACTTTCCTTGGCAGGTGTTGTTATAGCTGGAGCTGGGATTTTTACTGGAGTAACTGTCTGTGTAACTATTGTTGGGCAGGCACTATCCGCCCAAAGTCCTAATTTCTCTGTACTCGCGTGCTGTTCTGCTTCTTTAAACTCACTTTGGTACTTATAGGGCATATCATAGGTGTACTCATGACCGTAGCCCTCAGAAATCATTTTTAAAGCAAAATTTGTGCCGTCTTTCAAAAACACATACCTTAATAATCTACTGTATTTATCAAGTTCGCCTTGTGTTGGGTCGGCCTCCAAGGCTACCTCCTGTCCTGTTAATATTTCTTTCGCTCTATTTGAAGCTTCTACTCCGAAACACTGCACTGGTTTTCTTGGATCTACTGTTTCAGGTGTATCTATACCTATTAAACGGAGTCTTTCGCTCTTGTCATCTATCATTACGTCTATCGTATCCCCATCCACAACTTTAGTTACCTTGTAATACTTTGTATCCTCTTTTGGAGTTGCTTGAACAGTTGTAGGGGTAGGTTCAATAACTTGAATGGCTACTTCTGTTGTAGCCTTTTCTGGAACTAGAGATTTGGTATCCTGACTCTCTGTTGGATCGGCGGCTGAAAAACTAAAAAAAAGCAGTAATCCTACGATGATAGAGGTTTTGACTTTTTTTGATGGCGCAAATCCAAATTTATCTTTTAGTAAAGATGCTAATGGTGGGAGTAGGAAAAGACCCAATGCTAGAGAAAATATAGCCGACAATAAACTCCCTTTTATTATTGTAATAATTGTAATACTCAATAAAAGAAAAAGGATTGAAAATACCCACGAAATTACATTTAGCAGGATTCTTATCAACTTAATCGTTTGATTAGCCATTACGACTAGATTATAAACCTAACTGAAGGTAATTGTAAAAGATGCGTTCATATTAAATGCATAAGAATAGATAAAACTGAAAAATTATTCGCCACTCGAAAGCGGTTATACTACTATGATAATTTCTTGGGTTTGGGTGTATGCCCCCCCTAGCAAACTTTTGCTAACCCTATAAACACTCTTTTGCGTAAGATTCGTATAATGGCTTTGCTTCGTTATAGATGTCTGTCCAAAACTCTAACTCTGCTTTATTGTCCTCAGGGTCTTCTCTAGTGTACTTGCCCTCTTGTAGACTGTCGTAACGGCTTTTAGCGTCGTTGTAAAAACCTACAATATCTATGTTCATATAGCTACCACTACCCCTATTAGGTGTTTTTTTAACCAGTTCCAGGCACTTAACTGCAGCATTAGTTTCTTGGTTGTCTTTAGTGTTTCTTTCGTTGTTGGCTTCCAGTTCAGACAACTTTTTATTGTAGGTACTCACTTGTTCTTCTAGACTCTTAATATATTCCTCATCATTTTTACTGCTGTTATATATCTCTTCCAGACTCGCAGAGCTTCCGTTATTGTTTTTATACAACTGGGTTAGTTTAAAGGTTACGAAATTACTGACCACTAAAATCGAAAAAGATAGAAGTATAAAATATTTTTTAGTTCTTTTTAGCATACCTACAATATACCAATGATTAAATTAATTCCAAACAAAACTCTATGCAATAGCCTTTCCCTGCTCGCAGGTTTATTATTAAAACAGAAATGAAAAAAGCTTTATACACAACAGCGTTTATACTTTTAGGTTTTGTACTTGGTTCTTTGGTTACAGGTAGTAATGGTAAGGTAATAGCCCCTGTAGAAACTCAAGACACACAATTAGCTACAACCCAAGATTACAACACAAAAATCCCTAAATTTACAAACAACGAAGAAAAAGTGGACCAAGAAATTTATTTTAAAAATGTAAAAAACCTAGATCAACTTTACTTTTACAATCTAGACGATAAAGAAGACCTAGAGGCGGTAACCTATGAACACGTAATAAATAATGAAAATAAAATGCAGGAGTGGGAGGGGACTATTAACATCTATAAAAAAAGCAATAACGCCTGGACCAAAGTATATTCGTACAATTTAATCCCAACCCCAAAAGGCGACGAATCTTATTTTGATTTAAGGGGGTACATTATCCCTCTAACAGAAAATAAACCGGAGTTGTTGGTACAGGACAGCACAAATGGATCGGGTATGTTCACTAAGCAAGTGACTTTAAACTACGAAAACGGGGAATACTTAGTTAGGGAGACACCTCTACACCAGACAAACCCTTTTCAAATATTTAACTGAGGGCAGTACAGTGTTAAAATCATAGCTAATGAATCCCTTTAACAAACCTTTTGAGTCTCTCCTTTATTCTGATGTAGTTAATTTTTGTGAAAAAGGTCTACCAGAAGGAATAAACCTAGACTATAAAGTCGACGTACCTAAAAACCTATCCAGACATTTCGCATCCTTTTCTAATACCAGTGGGGGTATTGTAATCATTGGCGTAAAGGAGGACAAAGTTACTGGTACGCCAATTGAGTGGAAGGGTATTACCCGAGACGCAAAGACTATAGAGCGTGTTGATAACTTCGCGTCTAACGTTTTTCCCGTCCCGAATTATGGAGTTCACGAAATTTTATTTCCCGACGACGATTCTAGAGCGTTTTTAATTATAGAAGTTTTGGAAGGCTCTTCACCTCCTTATTTTGTTTTTAATGAGTCTAATGTGTGGGTAAGAACTGGGAGTATAAATAATCCAATTGATATCGCCAAACCAGATTGGATAAAAATGTTAATAGAGAAAGAGAAGCAGTCCGAGAAGGCCAGGGAGAACATTTTGCACAGAGTTAGGGAGGTGTACAAATACGGTTTAATCAAGGAAAAAGGTAAGCTGGAGAAGTTAATAAAGGATTTTAGACCTGATCCTACTTTGAGTGCTACTGAACATGGTTATTTCAAGGGGGAGTTAGGTAGTAATACAAGGATGTGTGAGGTGACAATTACACCAAACTTTCCTCAAAACACTTTTTGTCAGCCCTCAGAAATAATGAACTCTATAGAGAATTTACGACCGGACAGAGACCCCTCCTTCCCTAGCTATGATCTCGAGCCTATGCCTGATGGTGTAATGCATTTTAGCCACGATTATACTGGTTACATAGAATGTCAACAGATCTATTCCAACGGGACAGTGTATAACAACTTCGATGTATCCCTAGTAGAAAAAGATATAGTTTATATCGAGATTGGGTTTATTGCAGGTAGATTCCTAAAGATTGTCAGGTCTGCTAAAAAATTTTACGACACTTTTGGTTATAGGGGGAACTTGTATCTTAGCATTTATATTTCTAATATCTTAGGCGCGACATTGCGGACATTTTCAAGTAATCCTTTTGGGCCTAAGTCTCTACTGGCGTGGTTACCCGACTATCAACTAGAATTACGTTTCAGTACGAGTGAGATAAATAACGAAGAGGGATTAAAAAAAATATTCAAAGATTTGGTAACTAGCCTGCACTGGGGTATGGGTTTTAAGGAAATACGGGACAGTGATATAGAGAAATTTATCACTAATAATAAAATAAAATTTGATTAATCTCCTTTATTTTAGTACACCAGGCTAATAAAGTGCCTACCACCTCTACCCAATTCTTATGGTTATAGTAAATCTTACTTCTCACATTGTTTTTTATAAAAATCATCATCGAAAAGTACATGGAACATCTGTACCTTTAATACTTCTCTGTTACATTTTTTTTCCATAAAACCACATGCGGGTATGGCGTACTCTGAAGATAGTTCTCTAATTCTCTCTATCATTTGTAGCTGGGGGTGTAAGAAATCATTATATTCAATTCGTGCATTTATAGAGGTCATCTCTTCGATACTTAACGACCCGAACAGACTCCACTGGGCTATAAAAGCTTCGGCTTCTGCTTTTAAGCACTCGTTTCTGGTGTCCATTGGTGTTTTATTCAAGAACTGCTGTACATGCTCCATTTCGTGAGTAATCAGTAATGCTGTCACAACATCGTCCGCATCCTTGTATTTCTTATCTACTGTAATAGGAAAGTAGTTACTCTTAACATCCTCGCCATTAAACGTAAAATACCCCTCAATACCTGAATCACTATCTATAACCTCTTCTTTAACATATATACAATTGACAAGATTGGGAGGGAATTCTAAAAAAGCAGATTTCCAAGAAGTGGTTTTGTCCCTCTCAATACTTTCTTGTATTCGTTGTTGAATAAGGGATAAGGGTCGATCAAACTGAGGCGAGTTGTTTAATCTTTCAGTTCTTAAACACTCAGGCCCTACTTCCTCAGTCTTTTCCGAAACTAAATTTTGTTTGCTATAGTCCTTGTACTGAGCATAGGCTACTATTCCCAATATAATAGGCACTATAATAAACAAAACCTTTGTTATTTTTCTCATAAGTAAATATTACCATTACCACAATTTGCAACTGTACTGTTGCCTTACTAAGATGGGGGGGGGCTTTACCAAGTAATGACTCACAAGGCTAACACAAGATATGACACTGTTGGATTAATAGGGTATATAATTAAAGGAACTATCTCTACTCGAAGAAATTGGTGATTTTAACACCTTTGCTATTTGTATATTCTGCTATATCCCAAGTTTCTTGGTTTTCAATCTTTGAGGACCTATCCTGTAAATCGGAAGGATAAGGGCCCCCACTAGAGTACTCCACAGTGAAACCGTGTTTTCTAAGTTGCTCCTCGGTAGCACCTATCTGATAAGGAAAGTTAAATAAAAGTTCGGTGTGTCTTTTGTAATTATCTATGTCCATAACAAACCCTGAAGTAAATCTTAAGTACCCTGTTATTAACCTAATATTATCTTTAATGACGGGCCTCTCTACAACAATTAGCTCTATTTCTTTATTGGAGCTTGTATATGTTTTCTCTTCTGGAGTGCTTAGCAGATCGACACTATACAATGTTCTTTTTGTGAATTGGCTAAGTGTCGGGTAAGTGCCTTCAGAACCCCGTGTTAAGAAAAAATCGCCCACAGGAAAGTAGGCAACCTTAGAATATATTTTCTCAGAAATGTTATTTTTCGCAAGAATTTTTTTAAACTTTCTTTTGTCTGAAGTGTTCAAATTGCTATAGTTTTCCGAAAATCCTAGAGCTTGTAAAAAATACTTGTTTTGGTAGACGGCTGAGGTTAGATTAAAGTTGAATTGTTGCTGAGCGTCATTTAAATTTCTTAAATAGCTCTCTGTACGCCTCTGAGTAATAGAAGCAGAGAAAACATAATAGGAAAGAATAATTATTGCAATCCAAAGTAATAACATACAGATATTCTAATATAGGGTATAAATGAAAGCTATTAAGAATCAATTGAGACCCAACATTAGATAGTGTGGTCCGTTAACTTCTCATCTTCTTTATGTAACTCTTTTCCAGACAAATAATCCCTTACAATATGAATATATTTATTATTCTCTTTATCGATAACCCTTGTCTGTAAAACACCGTCCCTCAATTCAGGGTCTTTGCTAGGAAACCACCCACCCATAACTTCTACGGCAAACTTCTTAAACCCTAATACTTTTTTTCTTAACCTAAAATTGTCCCTGATCTTGATAGTCTCTAATAGAGACATAGTGATATGTCTACTTGTAGACCCACAGTGCACACAAGAAGTTGTTATATAGTCATATTTTTTACCACACTTCTGACAATATACGTGTTGTTCCATAATGCAACTAGTATAGTTCATATACCTACATGTGGTATCTTCTTTAACTGAAAACGCTTATTAAAAGCCTATATCCAGGCCTTCTAACCTATTTCCCCAGGTCGAAATCCACTCATAAAGCTGGTTCCAAGTTATATTGTCTATGTCCACCAATACTTTTTCCCCTTTGTTAAGCCTTTTTTAGGGTATTGCCCCCTATATTTTTCTTTAAAAATTAAACATTCTGCAACGCTCAAAATCCCCATATTTAAGTCCCATAGTTATTGATAAAACCGAAGACCTGTAGTAATATATTTGTGCGTAATTCGTACGCAAAAGGAACATTACACAACTCAAAAGGAGTAGATTATGTACGACGCAACAGTCCGTGCAATGGTCGACAAGGCGGTAGAACTCGGCGTAAACGGGGCAGGGGGTGTTCTTTCCCTACACGTTAGCCAGATTCTACAAGGCACTTTCAGCCCAGAGCTTTTCGTGGTCGGAGATTTCACACGGGGCCCGAAAGACGGGGACGACGGTGCTAGCTTTTTGGCGGTAGCATTGACCAAAATGGCGGAAATGCTGGATACCCTGAGGGATTCGGGGACCACGCGCGGCGGAAAGCCTCTGAAGGGAGAGCTTGATTATCGCGGAGGTATTGCCAGAGATTTGAAGGAGGGGAACTATGTTTTTCTCTTTTTCTCGGGTGGTACTGCCGACGAGGATGTAGAGATCTCCGAGGCCGGATTCAAAGCCTTTATGGAGGCTGGGTCTAACAACCGCAGCAAGGTAGTCGTCCTGACCATTTACGTCGGCCGTGGGGCGAATCCCGAAGGCTAGAAAAATGGAAATGTGTAAGAAGATAAGTTTATGCAAGGATTTTAACCGATGCCAAGTTTACTTGGTTCCTTGCGGGTTGCAGAGAAAAAGAAAATTGTGTTTACACACAACCTTTTACTCTGCAGCCTTCGGATAGTTCAAACACTTATAAGTTTTACTCTATTCTCAAAACTTATTAACCACTCAACTATTTCCTTTAGGTTCCAAGTATTCCGATCTTTGTCCACCATTAAACTACTATGGTGCTCAGTCTAGAACTGAGCAACGCTTAGCAAGCCCCAAAGCCCCTATCTTTGTAAACACCTTAATGTAGAGTGATATAATTTAAGTATGAAATTTGACAAATTAACCTTTAAGTTGAAAAGTCGTGTATTAGAATTAGAAGGGGATGTAGGTTTGTACGTTAAATTTATTAATTCAAACGAGCAGTATAAGTTTAACGAAAATAAACAGTTTTGGGCTGCTAGCGTCATAAAAATTCCAGTTGCACTTACTTTTTTTAAAACGATTAAAGACAAAAATACAAAACTGTCCGATAAAGTAACAGTTACTAATGATAACTTTGTTGGTGGGTCAGGAATACTAAAACTTTTAGATAAAGGCTTAAAACTTACTTATAAGGATTTAATAACGTTAATGTTGGCCGCCTCGGATAATAGCGCAACTAATCAAATAATAGATTACATAGGTTGGGAAAATGTAGAACCGTATATGAAAGAATTAGGTCTTACAAACACCACCTTTAGGCACAAAATGATGATTACCGCAGGTAGGGGACCTAACTTAACAACACCTAAGGAAATGGGACTACTACTTAATAAAATGTATAAAAACGAAATGCCTGGATCTAAAGAAGTATTAGAACTTATGCAAGAACAAGTTGATAGAACAAGAATTCCTTTGTATATTCCAAACGATGTAAAAATTTCTTATAAAAATGGGTCTTTGCAGCAAGCTATGCACGAGGTAGGTATTGTGTATTCTAAAAACCCTTTCATTTTCTGCTTTTTTTCGGATGACCAAAAAAATAAAAGAAAGACTAACGAAGTTTTATCTAAATGTGCCAAGGACTGTTTTAACTACTCAATTCAGGGATAAAAAATAAGTTTATCTGACAAGTTTCTTACAAAACCAAAAACCCCTTGCGTAATTTTATAGGAGGTA